>ENA-OREN01002576-OREN01002576.1-marine-metagenome-genome-assembly--contig:-NODE-2576-length-18193-cov-3.196677_pt1 | contig 18193 bp, 17 predicted proteins | sample MGYA00248624_ERZ508555 | MGnify/ENA primary metagenome ERZ508555 (study PRJEB26222, sample SAMN06267773) | marine metagenome | isolation source: Saanich Inlet, British Columbia, Canada | place...
AAAGCATAATATCGACAGACTGTTATGGCTTGGTAAAAAAGGAAGAACCTATGAAGAAATTTTATCTCCTGAGAACTTATATCGTTCTCATCCAGATCCAGCCAAGAGAAATCCTAAGGCAAATTTAAAGTGGGACATTGATCAGGGTAGAGTGATTGAAAAAGTCTTTAATTCCCTATCTGACTCGGCATTTTCTTAGCATTGAATGTTAAGATAATTACATGATTTTTAATAACTCCTCTTTGGCATTTGGTCGAAATGAAACCTTTGGTTTGAGATACAACTGGATCTTTAAAGGTTTATCTGCGCTGCGAAAAAGAGACGATATTTTTACCTCATCTGATGCCTTAAGTCATTTGGGTCTAGGTAAAAACATGATGTTATCAATGCGTTATTGGCTCGTTGCATATCAACTATCAAACAAAGAGGCAATATCTGAAATAACTGACTTTGCAGACTACTTATTTCATCCAGCAAAAGGCAAAGATCCATATCTTGAGGATATAAGTACTTTATGGTTATTGCATTGGAAGCTATGCACTAATCCAGAAAATGCCACTTTATATTTCTGGTTTTTTAATGTCTTTTCCAAAACTGCATTTACAAAGCTTGAGTTACAGACGGCATTAGAAGATTGGTTAAAATTTCAAAACTCAAAATCTGTATCTCCAAAAACCCTAGACAGGGATATAAACCTTCTGTTAAAAACTTATTCAGGTGTGAATGCTCTTGAAAAAGAGTTTGAGGATCAATTGGAAAATCCTTTTCATGAATTAAGCATTGTATCTAAAAATACTGATGGGACTTTTGGTTGCTACATACAAGATCGAGAAAATATCCCTTTTCATGTTTTAGGTTTTTGTATTGCAGAGATACAAGAATACTTTAGTCAAAATGATTTAATCAGCTCTTCGAGAGATTTTTCTGTCATACCTGTATCAGAAATTTTAAATTCTAACGAATTCCCATCAATACAAAAAATTTTTAAAACAACAGAAGATCATCTTTTCTATTTGCTTAATCAATTAGAGGAACAATATCCTGAGTTATTTCAAATCAATGAAACCGCCGGTCAAAAAAATCTATTTATTAAAGAGTCTTTAGATCCTATCAAGTTTCTAAAGGATTATTATCAGACAGTATCGTGAAACTAAGCAAAATCGTAGATATTGATAATTGGTTTTCTCGATCTATCAATTTAGAGCGTGATGGATCATCTTTAGATGCAGTAACGGCTTATGTGCCAACATCAACCACTCTTAAAACACTTAAATCAATTGCAAATGGTTTTACCAATGATAAGCATCACAGAGCATGGACTTTAATTGGTCCATATGGATCTGGAAAGTCTTCATTCGCTATTTTTTTAAATGCTTTAACTCAAACAAAAGATTCTAAATTATTTCAGCATGCCGCTAAAAAACTAGAACTTCTCGACAAAGGTCTTGCTAAAAAATTTACTCTCACAGCATCACAGGGCGGTGCACTCAACATAATGCTTACAGGATCTTATGCGAGCCTTGAGATAGAGCTATTTAATGCAATTAAAGCTAGCTTAACTAAACTAAAGTTTACTAAAAAACACAAAAGTAAGATTGATGAATTATTAAAAAGTGCAGGAAACAATCCTGGCCCTAATGATGTGATTTCGCTTGTAAAGCTTGTGCAAGCTTCTATCGTAGAATCTCAATCACCGTGCTCTGGAATCATTATAGCTATTGATGAGTTAGGAAAATTTGTTGAATATGCAGGAAAAAATCAAGGCGATATTTATCTTTTACAGTCACTCGCAGAGCTTTCAGTCTCAGCAAGCCAGGCGCCAATATTTTTTATTGGCATGTTGCATCAAACCTTGGATTTTTATGCCAAAGAGCTAGATGCTCAAACTAAAAATGAATGGCGTAAAATTCAAGGACGCTTTGAGGAAATAACTTTTGTAGAAAGCATTGAGCAAACCATAAGGATTATCTCTCGAGCAATTATCCAAACATTTTCTAAATCTCAAACTGCGGATCTAAAACGAGTAATTAAACAGCCTGTTCAAGGGGTGTTAGACAGCAAGATTTTTCCAAATCTTTTAAAGATTAGGGAGTCTGTAGAATTTTTCCATGCTGCTTATCCTTTGCATCCAGTCACGGCTATTTTGCTGCCTATATTGGCGCAAAAGTTAGGTCAAAATGAAAGAACAGTCTTCACCTATTTAGGTAGTTCAGAGCAATATGGTTTTCAAGCACAAATAGCAGAATTAAATTATCCCGATTCGATATTGCCTGCAGCACTCTTTGATTACTTTGTAACTAATCAAGCCTCATACATCTATGATCATTACACGCATAAACGATGGCTTGAAGTATTAGATGCTATTGATAGGCTAGGCGATGCTGATGTGTCTGTTGTGAAAACTTTAAAAACAATTGGCTTATTAAACATTGTTGGATCCTCGTCTAATTTAAGATGTTCAAGAGAATTTTTAGAAATTATTTTTGAGAAAAAAGAGTTAACTAAATCTCTAAGCCTTCTAGAAAAGAAATCGATTATTACTTATCGAAGTTTTAATAATGAGTATCGAGTATGGCAGGGCAGTGATTTTGATTTCGAGCAATCTCTTAGTCATGAGTTAGCCCAATTAGAAAGCTTTGATTTGGCCCATGAGCTGAATTCTCTTATGCCTCCATTACCCTTAGTTGCAAAACGTTACTCGGTTACAAGCGGTACCTTAAGAACGATTCCTTCACAATATTTAGCTGAATCCATGTTAATTTCGGGCCTAGATGTTGATCAGTCTACCCCTCAGGCCTTTTTGTTGCTTAAAAATAGTCAAAAACTGAAGCCTGCGGCACTAAAAATCATTACAGGCCTGCCTGAGAATATTATTGTTTTAGATGTTAGCTCTGATCTAGGGATAGAAATACAAACAAAGGAATTAAAGGCGCTTAGGGTTATTTACTCAACCTATGATGAGATCCAGGCAGATCCTATTGCTAAGAAAGAACTATCAGATCAAATTGATCATCGGCAGACCTCCATCACTGCAACTCTTAAAAAATTGATGAATCCCCGTTTTTCTTCGTGGTATTGGAAAGGTGAGAAGCTAAAAATACAATCTAATGTTGAGGCTCAAGCGAAGCTTTCATGGATATTAGAATCAATCTATTCTAAATCACCAATTATCAGAAATGAGCTTGTAAATCGTGATCAGGTTTCAGGCCAGGGGCAAAGTGCAAGAATTAAATTAATGAAAGATATGCTGAACAAAAGAGAGATCTTGAATTTAGATTATCCAGATGACAAGTTCCCGCCTGAAAAAACTATTTTTAATGCAATTTTCATTGAAAACAATCTTTATAAATTTAATGAAAATCAAGGTAGCTTTGAGGAGCCTGCTAAAGGGCAAAACCTTTATGCAGTATATGCTCATTTAAAAGAGCTTCTTTTAAAAGCAAAGGAACCGGTAAGTTTTCAAGACATTCAAGAATCTTTATCCGCCATCCCATTTGGCTTGAAGAAAGGAGTGCAGCCAGTGATTTTTATGGGCTTTTATCTAGCCAATGAGAATAACTTAGCTGTCTATGAAGATGGCATCTTCAGACCTTACATTAACAATGAATCCATCGACCGATTGGTAAGAAAAACTGAAGCTTTTTCTTTCCAGATGCATGCCTTTGAAGGTCAGCAATCAATTATTTCACAATATGCTGAAAGTTTATTTGGCGGCGAATCAAAAGAGCTGAATGTGCTTAATATTGTTAAAAAGCTTTCTCGAGTCATGAAAGGCTTGCCAGAATATGTTTTGAATACAAGATCCAACCTCAGTAAAGAAGCCATTAAATTCAGGGCATCCTTTCAACTTTCCAAATCACCTCAAGATCTTTTGCTCAAAGACATTCCCATTGCGCTTGGTTACAAACCAGATGATTTGAAGTCCCAGTCAAAGATTGCAGCTTTTTCGAATGATCTTAATAAAACACTCACTGAGCTCAACAAATGCTATGAAGAGCTTTTAAAAGATCAAAAAGTTAAATTTAACTTAGCGTTTGAACTCGATTCCAAATATAACCTCAATCAACTGCGAACCTCCTTAAGAACCAAGTACTTGGCACTGCGAGACTATTCTGTTGATTCATTAACTCTTAAGCCTTTTCTTACCAAGATGCTTGATGAGGACATTGAAGATCAATTTTGGTTTGAAGGCTTGTTGAGTTTTTTAGTTAAAAGACATCCGCATAAATGGCAGGATGAAACTATTTCAGAGGCAGAAGTTGAGCTTAGAAACATCTCGGATCGAATGAAAGACATAGCTAAACTTCAGGTGTATGAAGCTGAAAAGGGCACAACCACATCTAAAGACATTGATGTATTTGTTATGCGCCTTAAAAAGAAAGGCGAGGACGAGCTTGATGTTATTACTACTTTGTCCAAAGATGAAAAAGCTCAATACAATAAATTTAAACTAGAAATACTCAAGGTCTTAGATGAATACTCATCGAACAATGAAGAGCGATTAACTTATTTAGCCCCTTTGCTTGATGAAATTTTACAAGATAAGATTGATGCTAAAGGTAAACTTAAGGCTGTAAAAAAAGATAAAGACTAATGCATTTTACTGATATTCAAGCCCCAACTTCTGCTCGGCATGTTCTAGGGCTTTCAGGTGGCAAAGACAGCGCAGCTTTAGCTATTTACATCAAAGACAAATACCCTGAACTCAGCGCCAAAATGGAATATTTCTTCACCGATACAGGTGCTGAAATGAAAGAGGTTTATGAGTTTTTAGACCGCATGGAGGCTTTTTTAGACACTAAGATCAATCGACTCAGCAGCGGTAAACCTTTTGAGCATTGGCTCAAAGTCCATAGCAACTATCTGCCATCACCAAAACAGCGTTGGTGTACCCGAGTGATGAAAATCAAACCTTTTGAAGAATTCATTGGTGACGATGACGTGGTTAGTTATATCGGCATTAGAGCCGATGAGAACAGACAGGGCTATCAAAGCAGCAAAGAATCTATTCAACCTGTTTTTCCATTTGTTGAAGACGGCATCATGCGTGGCGATGTTTTTGAAATTCTCGATAAATCCGTTGGGGTGCCTAAATATTATGATTGGCGTTCGCGCTCAGGGTGTTATTTCTGCTTTTTCCAACGCCAAGATGAATGGTTAGGGCTCAAGCGCAATCACCCAGACCTATTTAAAAAAGCCAAAGCCTTTGAAGACAATGAAGGCGATGGTTTTACCTGGAGACAAGGCGCAACCCTAGACGAGGTCATAGAAAAGGCTGAGGTAAGAGAACAAGAAAATATCAAAAAAGGGATCATCACCACAGACAGAAAATCTAAAATTCAAAGATGGCAAGACATTATCGATCAAGAAGAAGATGAGGATGATGATTTAGAAAAACCCTGCTTCACTTGCAGCCTATAAATTTCAGTTTTAAATAATATGTTTGATGTAATTGAAAAGAAAAACTCTTTTTTAATCTCAACTAATTTAGATAATTTTAAGATTCTTCAAAAAAATGCTTCTAATATATTTTATGAAGATGACGAACTCATAATCGATATCAATAGGATTAATAATTTATTTTCATCATATGGAGCAAATAAATTTATTAAAGATGATAAATATCATATTGAGATAGCTAAAAACAAGAACTTAAATTTTAATGTTATTAATAATCGTTCAAGTAAATACTTGTATGACTATCTTTACAAAGATTCAATATTAAATAGACCCTTTTTTTTAAAAAATATAATGCTTCCTTCCTTAGATCTAAAAGACTATCAAATAGAAGGAATAAGTTGGTTAAAAGAATCTCCCTCAAGATTGCTTGCTGACGACATGGGACTTGGTAAAACGCTACAGGCCATTGCAGCTGCAGCATCTCTTATATCTGATGGGAAGATTTCATCGGTTTTAATTTTATGCCCCACAAGTTTGGTGTTTAATTGGTGTTATGAAATCAATAAATGGTTACCAGATTTCTCTGTATCACAAATCACAAACACGGGCCCCGGTGAAAAGCAAAATAAAGTCTGGAATTCTCTTTTTAATTCTGCTCACTTCATTGTTTCAAGTTATGATCATTTTCGGGATTTACCAGAGATTTTTAAATATGAAAAAGTTGAATTATTAATTGCTGATGAGGCACACAAACTGAGAAAATCAACCTCAAAGATTCATAAATCAGCTCAGTCAATTGATTCAGAAAGATTTTGGGCTTTATCAGGAACACCTATTGAGCATGATTCATCGGATTTAATAAATATTCTTACTTTGTTGGATAAAAAACTAGATGCTCTAACTCTAAAATCTTTTAATGAAATTTATCTTAGCGGCTTAGCTGATGAGTATTTATTAAGAAGAATGAAAAATGACGTTTTAGGAGAGATGAGAGGATTTGATGAACAAACTCATTATCTAGAAATGACTAATCAGCAGAAGAAAAACTATCAAGTTTTAGAGGCAAAATTTCGTAAACCCAATAACAAAGATCAATTAAAAATTTTTGGTCAATTAAAACAAACTTGCGACTTTGATGAAATATCTTCTTCAGGTATAAAAATCAATTATTCGATCGAGATGATTGAAAAAATTATTATCAACAATGAAAAAATTGTCATTTTTTCTTTTTGGCTTTCGCCGCTAAAGCAATTAAATACTCTGTTACATGAAAAATATAATCAAAACTTTTCAATAGTCTATGACGGAAGCCTAGATAAAGATGAAAAAGAAGAAGTTTTAAATAAATTTAAAACTGATCAAACTTGTTATGTGCTTCTCTGCTCGGGAAAGATTGGGGGTGAGGGGTTGAATTTAACCGAAGCCAATCATATGATTTTTATCAATAGTTGGTGGAATCCTTCAAATAATAATCAGGCAAGAGATAGAATTGTAAGAATTGGCCAAGATAAAAAATGCTTTATTCATAATTTACGAACAGTCGATACAATAGAAACAAGAATTGATGAGATACTTAAAGATAAAAACAATATTACTGATCTAGTGATCGAATCTTTGGTTAGAGAATCCTATTCAAGTGAGAGAAAATGAGTTCAAAATTTAAATTTGGCATTTCAACCACATCTCTTAAAGACAAGCAGTACAACTATTTAATCTCCTGCGGAAGCACCTCAGCTAAAGTAATTCTAGAGCATCGATACAGATTAAATCATTCCAAAAAGCTTATTTTAGCTAAACATATTAATAAAATTGAAAAAAGGGGAATAAAATTTAATAAATTCTATTCTGATCTTAATAAATTTGATGTAATGGCTGCATTGATAACACCAAAACAAAAATGTTTATCAATGCCTGTTAAAGCCTTAATGAATCCATTTATCAATAAAACTTTAAACCATAAATTAAGTTCGATGTATTGGGATGATACTTTGGAAAGTGTTGAATATTATATTCGCAATAATTCATTTAAAATAAAAAATAAAAATATTACTACTGCTGACATAAATAATATAAGATTTTCGATAGTTTGGCTTAATCATTGTTTATCTTTTCCAAGGCGTTTAAATAATCCAACTCAATTACTCTCAAAAGATGCTAGGGGAGTATTTATCAAGTCTGGTTTCAATGGCCTGCAGAAAATCGCTAAGGGAAATAAAGTATTTCTCCGAAAGCTATTTTCAGAGTTGGATGAAATTAAAAATGAGAGCTTCTTTAATCAAGCTTCGTTAGAATTCTCATCAATTTGGTTCAAGATTTTTACTGCCACTGACAGGCATAAGCTATTTACTGCTTTAGATATTCTTTTTTACTCTGGCCAAAAAAAATATTCAAATTATCCAATTTATTACTTATACAATGCACAAAATAATCTCGATATACAAAAAATTAAAAAACTCTATGACATTGGCCATACAACTATTAAGGATTTAAATTTTATTTGTGCTGAAAATAAATATTTATTAGATCAGGAAGATTTATTTAATTTGTTACACGAAAGTTTTAGTGGTTTTAAGAATCGTTCTTGATCTCTAATAATTGATCCCACCATTCAGTTTTCTCAGCTCTTGATTCCACTAAAACATGTGGTAACACGGATGATTTCATGGTATTAATCATTCTGTTTGACCATTCTTTTTCTGACATTAAAAAATCACAAATTTCATTAGCAGCAGCAATTCTATCTTTATGACCTTTTGCTTTTCCTCCAGCTGTAATGCTAAATGTTGAATCTGGGTTAGATTGATCTGGATTAATTAATAGTAGATTCCTGAAGGGAATATGTCTAATGTCCGCCGGAATTTTTGTAAGACTAGATAATGCATCTGCATAAGTTTTATCCCCTTCTTCAATTTCATCATCGAATTTACTTAGTAGGGCTCTAACTTGAGTGCTAAGAATATCTTTTTGCCCAAGCGGCCTTAACCACAAGTTATCATTAAGATCACTATCTAGAGGAGCATTGGGGTGTCTTGAATTTATCCTATATTGTTCGTCACTAAAAATTGGAAATATACTAGAAAGAGCATCCCATACGTTTTTAATTTCTTCATATAATTTTTCTAAAATATCTTCATCAGGTCTATTTTTAGCATAATCATCTTTTTCCAATCCTTCTATGGTGTTTATAAACTTCCTACGTCTAAGTACTTTTTTATTAAAATCATACAAAGTAGCTAAACTTGTTAAATCCGAGGATCCTCCTTTTATATTCTTAGTACTAATATTTAGGTGAGGATGCTTTGAGGGGTCTCCCTGCCAATCAAATAAGGGATGATCTCTTACTAATCTTCTTGTAACGATTGCAAAAGCATCATCTTCATCCATGATAATATTTGTTTCAGTATTTGTTGACTTTGCATATCTATTAAGACTCGTGAATAAGCGTCTATATTTTTCTCTAAACTCATCATCACTTTCGCTTTCACCTTTGTTTACTAAAATTACGTTCATTCCCTGATCAGCAAATCCCGGACCAGCTTGCTCTTTTAAGTCCTCATCATGTCTTAGCACATGTCTTATAGCGAAGAGTCTGTGCTGGCCATCAAGCACGAAGTATTTTTGGCTTGTATCAAATCCGATGTATCCAAAATCTTCATCAATCTCTATATCTAACTCTTCTTGGATATTTTCGCTAGGGGTTATCGGCTGCCATTCAGGAACATCTCCCAAGCATGCAACAACAACAGAGCTAAAAAAAGCATCATCTCTTTCAACTAAATATTTTGCAATTTGTTTTTTAGCACGACTCTCATCAATTTTTCTTTGCAACCAGTAATCAAGAACAGATGGAAATTTTTCATTTTCATCAAGCTCCTGTGCAAAAGAGAGAAGATCGTCTTTTTCATCACCCGTTGATGAGAAGAAATCTCCAAAAGTCATTTTTATAGAAAAATACTCCCATGACTGAATATTAATTCTTGTTGCAGGAAACCATTTTGTAGACATATTTAAACCTCTTAATTATATAAATACTATCACAGGATAATGCTTCATCAATCTATTCATTAGATTTAGCTGACTGTCGTGATTTAGAATATTTTTCATTCATTAATGGTCCAAATGCTCTTATTAAAGTATCTTCCATGTCTAAAATAGTCTCATAGTCCTCATCTTCTAATATGAGGTATGAGTATATAAAGTTTTCCCCATATGAATATGATGTTTTTTTCCATTGCGGTTTTATGATGTGTTTCTTAAATCTAGAAAATATTGATACATCAGATTTGCCAACATAATAAGGGTCTCTAATAAACTCAGTCCTTTCATCGTGTAAAATTGTTGTTTGTATACTGAACATATAAATTCCCGGTGATACAGGAACTTTTTCAATATTTTCATACTTAGCTACAATTACATCCCATGGATTTTCATTCAAAATTTTATTTGCAGCTGAGATTATGCCTTTGTCATAGGTCCAAAATTTATCAATAGGCATTAATATTATCCTAGACTAGGTTCCAATGCTTAAGCCAATAAACTAATTTATGATTTTCTTTGTCATGAAGTCCGTCTGCGGCAGCAGCAATTCTTGCAGATCTGATAGAAATATCAATAAGCTCAGGGTCAGTTAAGATAGAGTTAATCAGATTTTTTTCATTCTCTGAAACGGTCTTGCCTATAAAATTCTTTGAATTCAGAGCTTTTTTAGCAAGAGACTTCGACAGCACATCTATATTATTGCTATCTGAATCTAATAGAGAAGAGGCTTTTAAGGTTTTGATAACTTTTGAATTCTGAAGAATTTTTAAAAATTCTTTTTCTTCAATTATATTATCTTGCGCACATATGTATGCACTAAAAAAAATAATCGCTTCTAAGGAATTCTTTTTTATATCCATTATCAATTTTAATCTTTATTCACTTTTATCACTAAAAATTATATATGAAATAAACCTTAAATTAAGTTAGCCTTAGATATTGAAATTAAACAGCTAAGCAAACTTGACGTTTAAAGTAAAAGTATATTATCGAGATAAAAATAATGGCTCTTTAAAAAAGCTATTTTGGTCGCGTGGGGTTCGCACGCTCTCAAGTAATAGACCATGCATTAATTACCAAGGCAAAATCTATAAAATTTTTCCATTTAAGGAAGATGTAATGGATTCTGTTTTATTTGATATTAATTCACCGCATCAAGAAGTATTGGCAGATTGTCCGCTCGTCAATAGTGATGAGGCCAAAGCAATGCTGCAACTACTTGTCCCCATATCTAACTTAGATATAAATCCGCAGGTAATAGAGTCCTATGATGAGCTTACGAAAGATATCCCTGAGTTTGTTTTTACCGATCCTATCAAAATCTCAATGTCGCTCACAAGCGAAGCCAAGGAAGTATCAATACAACCTAAAATCAATTTACATCAATTTGCATTGCCTCAATTCAATGATGAGTGGTTTATTGAAAGAACTAAGTGGTATGTCTACGTCTTGGTTAATAAAGATGCGATATCACAAGCGGACGATAGAATAGATTTTATTTCTACTATGTTAGATGAGCCAAGGAGTTTTAGACTGCCCAATTCATCATATTTTCATATTGATCATACGATCTTTAACAATATCTTTATAGAAAAATCCAGTTATGCGCAGCCTCAAAATTGTCTGACAAGCTTTAAAGAATTTTTGCTAGATGAGCCAATTGAATTATCGAAGCATGAGACTTTATACGATAAATGGGGCGAGATTGATTTTGAAGAAAGGGATAGCATTAGGCCATCGGTGAATGGAATCATTTATGACCATTGGTTCCGTTTTGACTTGTCTTACTCAGACAAAGATTTGCAGGACTTATTTCATGATCTTTTTTCTATTTACAGCATGAACTCAGTCTCACCAAATATTTTAAGTGTTGAGCGAGGGTTTCAAGTTATCGGTGATGCAGCCTTAAGACCAAAAATTTATTTAACCCCTCCCAAGTTAAATATTCTCGAGTCTGAAATAGACATTAATGCTTGGACGAGTGTGCTTGAAACAGAAAATGAACTAGTTTCAAAGGAGAATAAAGCTCTTAAAGAACAATTAGATGAAACCACGATTAATAAGATGCTAGCTGAAGAGTCACTCGCAGTTCTTAAAAATGACATAGAAAAATTTAAAGAGAGACATAAAAAACAAATCGATAACATGCTAAAAACTTTCTTTGGTCAAGAGATAGTATTATTAAGAAGAGGAAAAAAAGTTTTAAGAAATTTTGAGTCTCCAGATGGAACCTTTAAGATTTTACAGCAGTTAATTCGAGACGAATCATCAGTTGTAAAAAAGAAAGCTAATAGAACTAACCACTGGCTGGAGATTGATAAAAAAATAAACAATGGTCAGGATGAGCAGGGTAGGTTATATGTTTATAAAACTAACAGTGAGCCTACAAGGTTTGTTATTCTTGTAGGACATAAACAAGATCAAAAAAGTGACATAGAGTATTTAAGAAAAAATGATCCTCCTGAAGGATGGGATAAATAAGTATCATGGCAAGACATAGAGGAACCTACAAACCCGATCATCCCGAGCCTTATGAGGTGAGTAGGTCGCAAATTCAATCGTTTCTTAATTGCCCGGCATGTTTTTGGATGAATCGAGTCAAAGGCATTAAATTTCCAGGCATGCCAGGTTTTTTACTCAATACAGCAACAGACACGTTGCTGAAAAAAGACTTTGATGTGTATCGAGAGTTGCAACAACCCCATCCTTTCATGGAAAGGCATGGTTTAGGCCACCTGGTGCCCTTTAAACACGATGATTTCGAACTCTGGACCAAATCATTGCAATTGGGCTTGAGAGCAAACTTTGAGCCTGCTGATTTTATTATTGGTGGCGGTTTGGATGATGTTTGGCATAACAGAGAAACCGATGAAATCCATATCGTCGACTATAAAAGCACTGCGGGCAGAAGGAATGAAGAGGGCACAGCACTTAACCCAATCTCATTGGTAGGTGCCTATAAAGAAGCATATAAAAATCAAATGGATATGTATCAATGGATTCTCAAGCAGCAAGGCTTTAACGTAAGTAATATCGGATATTTTGTGTATGTTAATGGAGATCAGCATTTTCAAAATGGCATGTTGGAACAAGATATAGATGCCGCACAAATGATGTTTGATGTTCAGCTAATTGAGTATGAAGGTAACTCAGATTGGGTGGAGCAAACTATTCTTGATGTAAAAGCTTGTTTGAACAGTCCTGCTTGTCCAGATCATGCAGAAACTGGGTTTGGGCCCAAAGGCGACAAGCAATGCGAGTACGCAGAGCTTTTTGAAGGCATGCGTTTAAACAACTTAGATATCTAATGCCCAGCCTTTATTGTTATCTAGAAATTAAAATATTTTACTTTGGTCCTTCTATTTTAACTGAAGTATTAATGACATTCACTTTTGAGTTAGACGCCATATTAAGACCTTCGCCAAGTTTTCTATAGGCGGAAACTTGATCTTCAAGATTTTTCCATTCTTTTTTCATAACTTTTTTATGATCAGAATCTTTGGTTTCAAGAAGAGTTTTTCTCTCAATTAATTGGGTTTGGAAATCTTCTAAGTATTTTTTTCCCTCACCAGCTATGTAAGAAAAAACATTGGCTGTTAATTCTATATCTTGCGTGGCCATTGAAGTAACTTCCTCTCTATGATTTTTAATCATATTTGTTCTGATGATCTCGATCATGTCCACTGCCACATCGGCCCTTAAGACAGAAATAGTTGATGACTCCTCAAAATAACTTTTATCTTGATGAACCTTAGGCATTACATCGGTTACGATTACCCCAATCTTAGCTCCACTTTTTTCAACTTCTTTCTTAAGCTTTGGAACCCATGTTGAAAGATATGATTTAGTACTTTTGCGCTCTATCATAATCATCCCAATACTTTGATTGCTTCCTTTAGGAGTCACGTGTTGTTCTAAATCGGCACCTTGCTGACCTTTTTTAACATCCAGGATAAGATCATCACGAAATCTTTGAGTTAAGTCTTCTTTTAATCTTACTTCTGCTGCTTCTCCTTTTAATTCAACGGCTTGATCTCGTTGCATCTTCTCTTGCAAATCTTGAATCTTTATCAGAAGCCTGTCTTTATCCAATTTATGCTGAGATTCTTTGGTTTTTAATGCATCTTCTTTTTGCCTATCTTTCTCAGCAATCATCAGATTGGCTTGTTGTTCTAAATTTTGCTGTTGCTCTTTCAAAGCTATTGCTTGCTTTTCTTCTACCTGTTTTTTTACAGCAGCTTCAACTATTGATTCTTGGGCTTTAACAAGATTTTCTTTTTGTTCCTCAAGCAGTCTTTGGGTATTTTTCTCTGCTTCTTCTTTTGCTTGATTAATAAGCTTGGCACGAGATTCATTAAGCCCATCTTCAACCTGTTTTTTTACCGCAGCTTCAACCAATGATTCTTGGGCTTTAGCAAGCTCTTCCTTTTGTTCCTCAAGCAGTCTTTGTGTCTCTATGTGCGCCTTTTCCTTTTGAGCTTTTAATGCAGCAGCTTGCTTTTCATGCGCCTGCTGACTTTCCTCAATTTCAAACTCTTTTCCACAATCTGGGCATTTTAAATTCATTGTCATAATTTTTTCCTCAAATTAATAATATCATTTTTTCTTAATAAAAAAGGGCAACTTTCGCTGCCCTCAAAAAACCAAAAGGAGAAAGGTTTTTTATGTTCCACAACTCAGCTCAATTTCTACTTCCTGATCATCACTTAAAATCACATCAAAGCCTTCTACATAGTAAGTGTTTGGCTCAACATCGGTGCTGAATTCAGCCTCACATATTTTTTGAAAGTTATCCTCTAGATCTTGAAGTGCATGCGATAAGCAGCATGGATTATTAATGTATATTCTTTCCTCAACCATTTGCCCATGGCCATACTGGCCAGCCTTATTAATTAATTCACCCATAATTTCATGAGTGACAGTAAATATTTTTTTTTCTTTAATTGCTTCTGATAAAAGCCTACAAAATTCTCTTGCTATAGATGAATTGCTATCAATGCTGTACATAATCCCTCCTTTTTGTATGAACAAAAACTATATATACGCATCGCGACGTTAAGCGTCGCTTTAATCATCTAAATTAAATTAAATTTTTGCAAATCCTTAGAATGTATTGCGACACTTTTTGTCGTTAGCATCTTGGATACTAGATCTATCAAGTTATTAATTATTGGAGAAAAGATGAAAAATACACAACACAACCCAGAGATCCAGCTAGAGCTACCAGGAATGAAAACAGGCTTCTATGTTTTCATGAATAAATATTCTATGAATCTTCCAGATGTGAAAGAGTTGGAAAATGCAGCTGAAGCAGGAATTAAAAAGTTTACTGAAGAAAATCAACTTTCGTTGGCCGTATGAATTTAGGTATCGATGTATATTATTTTATCTTACTGGGGTTTGCCGTGCATATGGCTTGGTTGCTAGGAAAGCGTGAGGGTATCAGTCGCACAATAGATTTCTTAGAGCGTACGGGGAAAATAGATTTTGAAGACTAATAAATATTTAATTTGGTCACGAGCAAAAGAAAATTTCTTTAAGTCTAGTAAGATTTCTACGGCAGACAAAAAATCTAATGCAATAAGAATATTACAGAAACATCCAATGTTTTTAGAATATTTAACTGATTATCAAGATAATAGCGCCGTAGTAAAAAATGCATTGCAGCAAAACGGGTATGCACTGAAATTTTGTTCTGATAGGTTGAGGAATAATAAGAAGATCGTGCAAATTGCAATGCGCAATAATCAAAATGCAATTGTTCATGCTTCTTTCAAGCTTAAGAATGATCCAAGCATTTTTTTAAATGAAAGTAATTTTGATAATTTTTCTGGACTATTAGATAGTCCTAAATTTAAGGCATATCCTATTCTTTACTTTGCTAGCGACCAAATTAAAAAAAATAAAAAAGTGGTGCACTTTCTTATTAAAAGGGACCCAAGAAATTTAATTTTTGCAGCAGATAAGTTTCGCCACAACCTCAATCAAGCAAATCAAATTGTAATATGTAATTTTCGTTGCTATCCATATCTTTCATCAAATCTTCGAGCAAATAAAAAGATAATATTACAAGTTCTTAAAACTGAGGGTTTGGTATGGCAATACAGTCGGTTTGATCAAGACAAAATAGACCCTATATTAGAACATTTAGCTGATAATTTTTCATTGGATCATATTTCTGATAGAAAATTTATATTGACCTTTATAAGACTTTTAAAATCAAACACAAATTTACTGATAAATGATAGATTCACGGAAATGATTAACCTCTGGAAAGATGATCGAGAAATAATGTCAGCTATTATTTATCATAGTGTTTTTTTTTACGGTCGGGCATCCAGCAATCTTCAGTGCGATAAAAAATTTTTTTCTCAAACTTTAGCTAGGGCTTATTATCAACAGTGGACCAAGATTGCCAGTCCTATTCAATATAATCTATTTCAAGATGCGCCTGCTGAATTTCTAAGCTCAAAAGCGTTTGCTTTAAGAGGTTTAAAGATTAATAGTGAGATTTATGATTCACTCAGTGAAAAGCTTCAGTCCGATGAGAAGATTGTTCTGCAGTATATTAGGTTTGGGTTCTACAGATTGCCAGATAATTTGGATGATTTCCCTGAAATCATGAGACAGAACCCTAAATATATTACAGAGATCTTAAAAGCTAAAAAATATCGTCGAATTAGAATGCCCAGCCCTCAATCAATTTTATCCAAAGGAGTAAGTCCTAATTTTTTATTTCGCTATGTCTCTCATTCTGCGGATGCGCATAATGAGGCATACATACCCATTCTTAATTTGAAGCCAGGGCTTTCAAAAAGCCTACATGACATCAATTTATTTCAGGGATTTATTTACAAGAGACTCAATAGACTCACGAGAGAGGCTTTTTTTAACAGATACCTGATATTGGTAAAAAAAAATCAGACAAAGGATGGTGATTTTTTTAAAATCGCAGCGCAAATTAATGAAATGCGGAAGACAATGCTGCTAACAGAGTTATAACCTATTCACCTAGACCCACTTTTTAGCCCAGTACTGATGTTTTGCACATTCAAAATCATGAAATCCATCAACCGCGGCAGCATGCCTGCTTTCTAGTAGTGCAATGTCTTGTATTTTAGGGTCAGTAATCAAGCGATCAAAGGTATCTTTCTCAAATTTACTTATTTTTTTTGTGGTGAACTTTTCTACTGGATTGAGTTTTTTGATTACTGAAGCAACTGTCTCCTCAAAATCGTGATGGACGTATTCTCCGTAAATATCAAAATACAGCTTTTCAAGCAAAGGAAATTCTACTGCAAGCTCGTTGAGCTCTTCATCTGAAATTTTTCCATCTTGTAAGCAGATATAAAGAACAAATAAAATTACCGACTCAACTGAATTTACTTCTATATTATTCATATAATTTTTTCATCCTATAAGATATTTCTTTAAATTCTTGTCTCAATTTTTTTGGTGATATTACTTCTACCGAATCGCCAAATGCCCTGATCCAAAATCTAAGTTCCATGTCATCAGTGACACTGGCATTGATTTTTATAAACCCATCCTTTGTCATGGTTAATTTTTGGTCTGCGCTTAGTGGAGTTTCGCTTAAGTGCGAGCCAGCCATCCTAGAAAACTTTAATGCAACGCGTATTTTTTGCTCATTAAGTTTAAAGCCAAGAAGCCCTTTGGCTAATTGAGCAACTTTTTTATTTTTAAGGGCACTACTGCTTTCAAGTAACTCAACGCCCTTAAAGCGATGCAAGGGGAGATAGATAATTTTTGAGTGATCATTATCAAAGGCACAAATTAAATACGATAATCTTCCTCTATAGACTAAACCGCCTGGATGTAACACATAATGACTGGGGAAGTTTTTCATCTTTGATTGGTATTTGGCTGCAATAGCTTTGCCCTCAAAGAGAGCGATTTGAATGATTTCTAAGATTGCAGGATTATTTTTTGCTGCATGAAGCTGCAAGCCCTCATGAATCACTAGAACCTTTGATTTCCATTGCTTCATTTTTGTGGATTGAGTTTCTTTTAAAACCATAGACGCTTCTTTTAGGTAAGGAGTTATGGGATCTAATGCTTTATGTGGCAGAAGTGGAGCTAGATAATCAAACGCTAACTGTAAACACACTGCCTCAGAGGGGCTCATAGCTGAATGTTTGCGGGCATGTTTAGGAAGGCTGTAGTAATAACCATAGGAGGGATCTCGATCATCTACCTGTATTCGCTCAGGAAATATATTGAGTAGACTTTTTAAATCTGATTGAACTCGCCTATAGCTAACACTTATTCCATGTTGGTCAGTGAGAATTAAATGAATACGCTTCGCATTAATTTTTAAGACGCTCATCATCTCCAAGATAAGTAATCTTCGTCTTATTGTTTCGGATGATGCTGGTTTTCTTGCCATGATTAGAGCGACGCTTATTGTCGTTACTTGTAATTAATATAACTATATCAAATTTATGGAGAACTAATAATGAAATACAAAATTACTGACTGCAAACATAGAAAAAAAGACTCACCAGAAGCAAGTGAATTGATAACCAGTATACTCGACGGCCCTATAATTCCATTCCCGCCAAATATAAGCATCGAAGAAGATTGCTTGGCCCATTTATTTTACGACGAGATCCTCAACCCCACAGTTGAATTTACGGTCATGCCAGCAAAAAAAACCCAAACGATGACAATACCCTCAAGTGATGTTTATGTAGGTTCATGGCAGGTAAAAGGATTTAATTTCCCAGCAGTTGGT
>ENA-OREN01002584-OREN01002584.1-marine-metagenome-genome-assembly--contig:-NODE-2584-length-18150-cov-7.178111_pt1 | contig 18150 bp, 13 predicted proteins | sample MGYA00248624_ERZ508555 | MGnify/ENA primary metagenome ERZ508555 (study PRJEB26222, sample SAMN06267773) | marine metagenome | isolation source: Saanich Inlet, British Columbia, Canada | place...
AATTGTTTAGATGAACTAAGTTGGACTCATTTAGTATAAATGTCGATATTGAAAAAATAAACCAAGCTAGTAAATGTGTCCGAGTTCTTTGCATAGGCATCTAAAATATAAATGAAAATATCTAGGGTTGAAAATGATTTCCAATTAATGGGAACGCTAATCCAAAATGGTATCCTTTAAAAGTCCCTTTTAGCCAATCTGAATTGGCTGTTTGAGTACTTTCATTCACATAGCCACCTGGAAGCCATCCAATAAAATGTTTACGTCTCTTATGCTTTTTTCCATCCATCTTTCCAGAACCATAGCCTCCGCCAAACCAAATTCCTTGAGTCATTGTTACAATTTGGTAATCAGTATATGAGTAGCTCTTATTATTAACTGATGAATATCTTTGACCAAATACAATCCCTGGAAAAACAAAAGGACCATTACCTGATTCGCCTATAAATGGCAGTGCGGCTCCAATACTAACCTGATAACCCTTCTGTTTACTTTTAAGATCAAATTCATACGCAATACTTATATAACCACCTTGAGATAGTAAAGAAGCAAATGTCATAAAAAATAAAGCAATACCTTTTAGTTTCATTTTTTATTGCATCATAATCTTTTTAAGTACTTTTTCATCATCAATTAATAGTCCTGACTTAATTAGTCTCGGAGTCATTTTTTTTAAATTGGGATTTGATTTGAAAACAGCCTTAAAAATTGGCAGTGCTTCATTAATACGTCCACCATTTACTAACGCAACCGCAGACCAATAAGGTAATTCAGGATTCTCAGGATAATATTTGCTAGCTTTGTTATACTCAGTCAATGCATTATCAATTTGATTTAATTCCATATAATAATCACCTTTATTAGCATGTTGATAGGCACGGTGTATTCTAATTAGACGTTTTAATTCTTTTAGTGGAGTTGGATGATCTTCAATGCGAAGACTCATTTTGGTATCTTTCCATTCAATACCAGTAGGCTCACCAGACATTATAACCATTGCTGCAGATTGTTTACCTCTAATATCTCCTCCCTCTTTTTCTGCTGCCTCTAGTGCCGCCATCATTCTATCAGCTAAATCACCTGATGAATTTTCGAAAGCAACAGCCATAGCTTTTGGCACTGTACTATTCTCCATCATATTCGCTTGTACTGAATAATTTTTTCCAACGACATGATTTGCAAAAACGATACATCTTTCACCAGTATGAGCTGCTACATTACCATTAATATCAATCATCGCAACCTGACGAACAGCCTCTGCTTCATCTTGATCTATTAAAGACTTTAACGCATCTTTTGCACTCATTCCATTCTCCATTAATTCCAAGCCATCAGGTCCATAATCAACTTTTACAAAAGATTGTGTTGCTACTGCTCCTACACCTGCTTTTACCCACGGCACTAAAAAGCCCACTGAAAACCAGTGGCTTTGTACAGCAACACCTAGTTCACCAGTTTCTGCATCTAGTGCAACGATTGAATAGGTTGAAATTGGTCGATTCTCAGAAATATTTTGCGATAAGGTAATTGTAACAAAGAAAAAACATTTAACAATTAGGCGTTTCATATTATTCTCCTCTTATAGCCTTTAGGTGTTTCATACAGTGATTTCACCATATAACATTGTGATAAAAATAACTCCAATAATTATCCTCGTAATCATTTCTCCTACTGCCTCAGTAACCGACGGAGGTGTAATTGTCGCAAAGTGATTAGGATACTTTTTTACAATTGAATGTAATTCACTAACATCGAACTCAAATGTAATTGGATTCTCTTGAAAGGGTGTTGTTCTCAAAATTATTTTTGTACTTTTACTATCATATAACTCCTTTAATATATCCAGCGGGTTCTTTGATATTGCAACCGTATAATCATTAGTGGATTGCCATAATTCTGTGATCGAATTATTTGTTCCAATACGATAAGTTACTGACCTTGGACCATGTCCTAAATACATGTCTCCCCAAAAGACTTTTAGGCTTAATTCCCCACCATCACTGTTAATAATTAAGATTCCGTGTTTATCATCGTCATATACATAGTTCGTATTTTCACTTTTTATTGTTAAAGTAAGAACATTGTTATCAATTATTTCATCAAAGTAACCATATATATTTATTTTTTCTTGTGCCCAAACAGTACTAATTATTATTAATATGAACCAAATGTGTTTCATTTAATTTAGTTCTTCATCAATAAGTCCGCTGACCGTATTCATTGACAACTTAATGCCATTCACCATTTTATAAACGATTTTGGTCATGCCGTTAATCTTCATGATTTCCTTCCGTAATGTACCTTGGCAAAACGCATCTTTGTTTATTATCATATAAGCTGTCGACGACTGTTGAGTTGTGAACCCAAAATGATTTACAAGAAAATCACCTAAACTATATTGATATCTGTTTGTGATGATTGGATCTATATTTTCATACCGCTTGAATTGAAAATCGTATAAGCTAATTAGTTTTTCTTTTAGTTCCTGATTTTCAATGTATTTCATTTCACTATTTGATACTAGTGATCTATAAACGCCATACCTCGGAAATAAACTCGAACTTCCCTCCATTACATTTTTAAAAAGAGTTGCAAGATCTTTTGAATTTAGGTCATCGACTTCATTACAAGAGAATGTTATCAATTTTTCCTGGGCATTCAAACTTACTTTTATTTTATCTAATATGATTTCAGCATAATCTATATCCTGATTCAAACTTACTTGCAGATCAGATAAGAGACTACTTTCATTTTTTGCTATGGCGGATTCATCAAGCTTTTGATCGATATATAATGATATAGTGATTCCAAGTAGTACCGCTAAAAATTCAATCCCACCTCTTGCAAGTAAATTTTTCATTATCTAATCCTATATTGGACCTACAGAAGTTTCATTCTTCTATCTTCTCCCAAACCTCTCTCATGTAATCATTTGAAATAATCAATTGGTTATTATTTAGTTCGTATCTAAAAGTTTCTGATTTTCCAATCTTCTCTGTATTTTTGTGAATTTTAAATGATTCTGTATACGATTCACCATCCAAATTGAATAATCCACTATGGGCAAAAAAATTATCACTTGAAACAAATTGACTAATAAGAGAATAGTGATTATTCGAATAGATTTTAATTGATTTTACATCGTCACTAGTAATATTAGTAGTGGAGTCATCAGATTTATAGTTGCCTGAAACATACTGCCAAGCACCATTAATTACAGACTCATTTGAGATTGTACAACCCATCATCATTAATGTAAACAAAATAGTAAATAGTTTCATTTTTTTTATCCTTTATTTAGCTCTGATGCATTTCATTTTTTATCGCATAATTTGTGCAGAGCTTATTACCAACTACCTTGCTTAACACGATATGCAAATTGAGGACTAACCAAGCATTCATTATGCATTGAAATATATTTCTTAGTATCTTCAGAACTATAAACTTGACTAAGGATACCTGAGTAAGAGTAGTCAGCATTCTTTACAATAGGGTCCATGAGCCAAATGTACGTGTAGCTACTATCTTTATTAGCCCTCCTTGGTTCTAACATTCTGGTTTGCTCTATGATATTTCTTGAAATTATATCTTTTTTAGCATTTTCTTTTAATGCTGGAAATAGAACTTCATAAACAAATTTCTCAAATTGTTGACGTTTATCAGCTTTTACATGATTGAGGAGGACCCACATTGATTCACCTTGTTTAGCTTCAGTTGTTTGTGAGTTTACATTGCCAATTAATATTAGAAACAAGCTACTTAAAAAGTATTTTTTCATATTATTCTCCTTTATTTAACCAAGAGTTGTTATATGATAGAACTTACACAGTATTTTTCCATAAACAAAAAAGCCTCACTATTAAATGAGGCTCTTTTAACAAATTATAAAATAATAAAATTAAATTAATTTAGAGAAGATTGTGAAGTTCCTGAACCACCCGATACAGGTGACCAATGAGAAGCTCTAATTTTCCAAGACCCACCTTCTTTAACATATACTTGTGTGACACGAGTAAGATAATGAGACACAGCCGGTGCTCCTTCTGGTTTCATTGATCCTTCAGAATAGTACATAGCAACAGCAGCTTTTTTTGGTACTAGAATGACTACTTCAATATGTTTGAAGTCTATATTCATATAATCATATTTTTCAGGCCTTCCTGATGGTTTGACAGTCTGAAGCAATCCACCACTTGACCAAAATTCAAGAGCTCCTTTTGATGAATATTCATCAGCTGCTTGGTTATTTTTCTTTGAGTATTCATTATTAGCTAAAATCTGTTTAATTAAATCTTCTTTGTCACCTGCAATTAGTTGAACTGGATTTAAAATTAATAGTCCAATACAAACTATAAAAAGTTTCTTCATAATTTTCTCCTTTATTTTATGGTTCTAAGTGAAATCAATTTTATTCTTCTTTAGAATCTGGTATACTTCTTGAAAATTGACTAATTGCGCTGATTTTACCATTTAAATCAAAGTAATAAGTTTCAGATACTTCGGCTTTCCAAGAATCTCCGTTTTTACCCTTAACTTCAGCCGTAGAATAAACTAAAACACCAGAAGCTGGATCAGTATTACTAATTTTAATAGGAAGCATTGCCCATGGCTTCCATTCTTGAGACTCTCTAGCTGCAAAAAGCTCTTTAACATCCTTCAAAGAAAGCTCTTGACCATTAAAAGTGAATGGATCTGTTACATACTTCATAAATCCTTCAACATCTAAATTATTAGCAGCTTCAAAAAATTGTTCCATTATTTCAATTTCACCTCTATTTGAAAAAACGAAAGGTTTTCCAGAGTTTTCATTGCCTTCATTTTGACCAATAAATTTTCCTCCGCTTGAAAGCCCATGATCTGTAAAAGCAGGATCTGAAACTTTATTAGTCCACTGATTCCATCCCATTAATTTACCTTCATCATTTATATTATAAATTTCAAAAAGACGAACTCTTTCCTTAGAACCATTTTTCCATTTTCTTGTCTCAGTAGACCAAGTAAAAACCATTTTTTTATCATCGCCTTTTAAATGAATAGGAACCATTGCAAAAATACTCATATTTAAAGAATCCATCTCCTCAAAATATTTTGGCATATTTTCATCACCCCATTTTACAAACTCATCAGTATAGAGAACTTTCATTGCGTCCCAATCTTTTGCATTATAAGCATTAGTCGATGTTTGAACTAAATCCATATATTTATCATCCGCTAAAACATATGCATTACCATTTAATTTATTACCTTCTCCTGGCATAAACTTTCCAGAAGAATCAATGTTTTTATAGTTAACTGTTGGACTAACTGATGAACATGACATAGCAAAGAATGCTATAAGAATCGATGTTAATAATAATTTTATATTCATTTTTGTACAACTCTTTCTTTTTTTGTTATAAATAATAGTGATTTTAATATAATAAATCATAGGAGTATATAGGTAATATCATAATACTCTGTAAAAACTAACTATAACATTAATTTGACTCTAGTTTAACAAGTGGGATTTTGCGGAGAGAGTGGGATTCGAACCCACGGTACGCTATGAACGTACACACGCTTTCCAAGCGTGCGCCTTAAGCCGCTCGGCCACCTCTCCAAAAAATATTATATAAAAAAAGAAAGAAAGAATTATTCTGATTTTTTCTCTTCTTCTTGTGTTGCTTCTTCTTCCGCTGGAGCTTCTGCCTCTGCTGGAGTTTCTTCTTCAGCTGGAGCTTCTTCTTCAGCTGGAGTTTCTTCTTCAGCTGGAGTTTCTTCTTCTGATGGTGCTTCTGCCTCTGCTGGAGTTTCCTCTTCAGCTGGAGTTTCCTCTTCTGCTGGAGTTTCCTCTTCTGCTGGAGTTTCCTCTTCAGCTGGAGTTTCCTCTTCTGCTGGTGCTTCTACTTCTGATGGTGCTTCTGCCTCTGCTGGAGCTTCTTCTTCTGATGGTGCTTCTGCCTCTGCTGGAGTTTCTACTTCTGCTGGAGCTTCTACTTCTGCTGGAGCTTCTACTTCTGCTTTATCTGAAGGCATTTCAATATCAACTAGCTTTGCCTCATTTTCCATTTCCTTCAATTTCGCATCTAGGTTTTGGCCTTTTTCCATTGAAATCATTGATTCATTAAAACGCCAAAATCCATCACGATCAGATGGTACGCTTTTTACAAATTTAACATGAACTAAATCTTTACCACCTGTAGATGATGCTTTTTCTGCAAAACTCTTTTGCTTCTTAGCCATTATATAATTTCTCCTAATAAAAAATCATGAAAACAGACCGCGAATTTATATCATATTTATAATTAATCATTGTACAATATATTATATATTTTTTACTGTGGCCTCCATTCGTATTCCATGACTTCTCCATCATTCATACTTGAAGGTTTCTTTTCACCTGTCACAACACGAATAGTTGTATTGCTAGTAAATTCAAATAAACTTATCCTATTTTTATCAGGATTTTCCATATTTAGATTTATCACCCAAGGTTTATTACTAAAATCAATGGTGAATTGTCCTTTCTCTTGATCGCTAATTTTTGTTCCCAATGATAAACCTTGCATAAAATTACCTTTCAAACCCGTTTCATCTGGTTCAAAGACCCATACGACTTCAATAATTTGCCCTTTATAATACCAATTACCTTCCATACTACGTATGTATTCAATAAACTCAATCAATACTGGTTCTGCTTGATTTCCAGCAAAATCAACAGCATCTACTCCTAAAGAATAAACAACACTAGCACTAAGTGATTTTTCCATTGGGAGCTTTGCTTTTTCATGTCTACCAGCCGTTAAATATTGACTGTAGAGCGGAATTTTATGTTTTGTAACACGATCTCTTAGACCACCAGTTCGACTCCATATCATAGTTCCCGCTTCTAAATCTTCACTCATTTCAATATCAATTTCTGTTCCCATAAAGTTTGATTTTTTTTGTGGGTAATAAATTGTTATAACTGGTTTAGTTATATCATATTTAACATTTTCGATAATATTAGATTCTGATTTATTTGTTGCTAAATCTTTACCTATAAATTGAATATTATAAATAGATCCATCGTTTAATACAGGTGGATTTTTAGGTTCCTTAGGAGATTCAAAAATAGATTCTAACTCAACCTTATTTAGTTCAAAAGTAACTGGAGAGTTTGGATCTGGCAAACCACCAACTTGAGTATAAATAAATTGACCACTACTTAAACCCTCGCTAATAAAATATGCAATATTTAGATTATTGACAGCAGTATTTGATTCTGGATACTTAATTTCTAACGTTGGTGGTTTATCATCATAAACCACACTCATCATAAATTTTTTCCCCGTATTATTAGCCTTATCTGTTCCTTCCAAGGTAATACGATACATAGCATCTGCAACAAGATTAAGTTCACCCAAGGTAGAATTGTCAAATGGACCAGAATTCAATAATTCAGGCGTTAAATCAAAAGTATGAGGTGCCGCAGGGTCTTCACTACCGCCCATATGTATCCATGTATATTTACCTGATTTCAAGTCTTCATTTACAGTCCACTTTATTAATTGAGAATTAATACGTGAACTTGTGACTGGAGTAACTTGTGTAAATTTCGGCTTTGTTTTATCAAATATTACATTTTCAGCTATAGTAGTAGTTACAGTGTTTCCAGCGCGATCATTTCCAGAAATAATTAAATTATATGATTTACCATCATCTAAGTCTTTTTGATTAGTAAGCTTATTTTTTGAAAAAGTACCTGAATTCAATTCATTTCCACTAAGTTTCACATCAATAGATGATGATCCATCATTTGGCGTCCATTTCAACTCTCCAATTAATAATTGCTCATTAATTGAGTACTCTACCTCATTTAGATTTGTAAAACTATTAGAAAGAGGGAAAAGTCCTATTATTTGAGGAGGAGTGTCATCAAAATAAACTACCCCTAAATCAAAAGACGAAGCATTTCCTGCTCTATCAGTACCATAGAAAGAAACTTTGTAACTTGCATCAGATTTTAAAGATGGAGCAGGATCAAAGTTTACTTCAGGATAAATACCATCCATTAACTGCTCTCCTACTAATTTTGATTCATGTATACCTGCCTCATCAGAAGTTCCATCTACCCAACTCCAAACAACTCTTGCTACAGATAAAACTTCATTAGTTTTCAACCCTAATGTTTTTGAGTTAATGAATGACTCAGGTTCAGGAGAAACAATAGCAATTTTAGGTGGAACATTATCAAATGTTATACTATTTATTGATTGAGATACTCCTTGATTACCAGCCAAATCGATAGCTTCTATACGAATATTGTAAACAGTATTTGCCGTAAGAGATATTAATGAATTGATGTTGATTCCTGAGTGTTTACCTGGCTTTAATTGATTATTTGATAAATCTATATTATGTGGACTTAGTGGATCATTTGCACCACCCTCCTGTTCAAATATTATTTTTCCAGATAAAAGTAATTCATTTGATTCAATCGCCATTATAATATTTGAGTAAAAACCTTCGTTAGAAGGATCTGTAATAGTCAATAAAGGTTTAGAGGTATCGTACATTACATTATTGATCAATATTTTCTCTGCTACATTTCCTGCTAAATCTTCTCCTGAAAATTCTATTTTGTAAATACTTCCGTCTTTTAATTGGATAACTTCATCAAAGATCTCGGAATAATGGTCGCCCATTAATAATTGTTTTCCTGAAAGATTAATTATATGAGGACTATTTGGATCTTCGTTACCATTAATACGTGTAAAAGTAATATTGCCTTTTTTTAACTCTTCAGAACTACTGTAACTAACTTTTACAGAATTAATATAGCCAGAATTTGATGGTTCACTCAAAGTGAGATTTGGAGGAAGTATATCAAAGAATACATCATTTATGGGTGTTACGATTGCAGTATTACCAGCTTTATCAAAAGCTTCTATAGTAACTTCGTATCGACCACCATCTGCAAGTTGTGAGGTAAAACCAAGGTCAATCTCACTATGAACTCCATTTGATAGATTTGAAATGTTAATAGGTATACGATGCGGTGAGTTAATATCTGGCGTACCACTAGTTTGAGTATAAATAACAAAACCATCAGCTAGATCTTCTGTCGTTATATAAGAAACAACAGTATTTTTTATTTGTTCTGAATCTAAAGGTTGAGTAATTGATACTTTTGGAGGCTCATTGTCAAAGGTTATATTAGTAATTATAACTTCTGGACTTTTATTTCCCGCTGGATCACTACCTACCATTTTAATTTCATACATCGATCCATTAACCATTTTTGGTCCATTTTTTAACTTTACGTTATTTACAGAACCTTCATTTAATTCATTTCCTACCAGTTCAATTATTTGTGGTGACGATGGATCTGTTACTCCACCAATTTGTGTAAAAACAATACTAGTATTAGCAAGTTTTTCACTTAAAGTATAACTTAATTTGTTAGTTCTTATACTATTGTTATTACTAATGTTATCAATAGTAATTAATGGTGGTGTAATATCGTATGATATTTGCACTAGTTTAGCTTTTTTAGCTTTATTGCCAGCTCTATCACTTCCATCCATTTCTAATGAATAGGTTGTTCCATCCACCCATTCTATATTATTCAAATTTCTATCGCCCAACTTTAAAAAATCTAAATTTAAAGAAATTTTATGAGGTGAATTTTTATCTGCATTGCCAGATTCTCTGTTGATTAGAATACTCACAGAAACTAAATCTTCAGATAAGGTATATGATAAAATTGGATTATTAAAAAATGATCTATTCAATGGTTCAACAATAGTTATTAATGGAGGTTCATTGTCAAAAGTAATATTATTAATTATAGTTTCTGGGACCGAATTTCCAGCAGCATCAACACCTTCAAACCTAATGTTGTAAATCGCACCATTAACTAGGCTAATAAATGAAGAGGGAAGCTTTCCCCCTCGCACACCATTTTGTTTTTTACTGCCAGCTAATGTTATCGAATGTGTTGTTTTAGGGTCATTCGCACCTCCAACATAATCAAAATTTATTTTTCCCGTTGCTAAATCTTCAGTTAATGTATATGAAATTTCTGGTTCTCTAATAAAATCACCTTCAAAAGGTTTAAGGTCTACAAATTGCGGAGGTACTGTATCATAAAGCAGACGCTGGACCACTATGTCTTCTGATTTATTTCCAGCTAGATCAGTCCCTTCAATAGTTATATTATAATAAACTCCATTAAGTAGCTCTGGAGGTGATAAAAAATTAAAGTCTTGGAACTCACCACCTTTTAATTGTTCACCTAAAATTGACCGCTTATGTGGTGAATTAGGGTCATTTCCTTCCACTGATTGCCATACTATAGTTCCGATTTTAATTGGTTCACTAATTTCAAATGATAAAATACTACTATTAATAGATTTATTAGATGAAGGTGACTGAATTGTTAGCTTTGGTGCCGTAACATCAAACATTACATTTCGAACTGTATCAGAACTTGAATCATTATTTGCTCTATCAGTCGCATCAATAATTATATCATAAGGCACACCCTCTTTAGTATTGATGCCATAATCTTTCAAGGTATTATAACCTGTGTTAAGTTCATCCATCCTAACATCATAGAACATTTTTTCACCCTTATCATCAATCAAAACCAATTGAGCAATTAATAAAGGTTCATTTACTACATAAATAACATCAAGGTTATTTACAAAGCTTTCAGGCTTTGGAAAAACAATAGCTAAATTTGGTGGTGAAATATCATAATTAATTTGATCAACTGTAAGAACTTCTGATATATTTCCAGCAAAATCTTCTCCTTGAATTGAAATTGAATATTCAAATCCATCTTCCAAATCAGACATATTAATCAATCTTTCAATTTCACGTTTACCAAAATTCTTTTCCCCCTCAGATAATTCAATAACTAATGTATCCTTAGATATAAACGTTAATGATCCAGAATTAATATCTTCAGATAAATCCCAGCCAAAATCAAGCTTATTAATAAATGCTCCCGTGGAAGGATAAAAAGATGAAAATCGAGGTGGTGTTAAGTCAATTCTTACATCATTTAATTGAATTGGTGTTGCAAAATTTCCAGCTCGATCTTGGCCTTCAAAGCTAATTGAATAACTGTAACCATCTATTAGTTCAGGAATAAATAAATCATCAGAATTTATTTCACCAGAAGTCAAAACATTTGGACTTTTATAAAATACTACATCATCTGAATCTCCGATGCTCTTTCCATTCCAATTTATATTGAAGTCATAAAGATCTTCATTTATTTCAAATATTATTGAAGTCTCCCTAGTAAAAACGTTTGATGAAGGATAATTAATTGTTATTTCTGGAGGGGTGATATCATAGAGGATATCATCCATCCTTGTAGTGTCACTTTGATTTCCTGCAGGGTCAAATGCTACGTACAACAAACTATATTCACCACCATCTATTAGGTTAGGGGAATTTGTTAGAGTAATAGGACCTATTTCTTGCGCATTTAATTCATCTCCAACTAAATCAATAATATGTGGAGAATTAGAATCAGGTTTTCTAAAACTCCACTGCCATATCATTTGAGCACTTTCTAAAAGTTCACTATTGATATATTTTATATTAAAATTATTGATTGCCATTCCATCGCTAGGATATAGAATTGTTAATTCAGGCGGAGTGAAGTCATATTGAAGGCCTGCTACAAATGCGGATTTAGTCTTATTTCCAGCTCGATCTCTTCCAATAAATGTCATTGTATAAAGTGCATTTTCAACAACTGTTGGATTGTTTGCTAGCTCAACCTCAACGTGTTCTCCTTCTTCCATTTCTACCTTAGATAGCTTAGCGACATATGGAGCTAAAGTATCCTCAATACCACCTAGCCACCTCCATTTAAATTGCCCTTCAAATAATTCTTCTGATAAATTATATGTAACCGCACTTGTTCGAGAAATTGAACGTGGCAGTGGATACAAAATAGTGATTTCTGGTTGCGTGACATCAAAAAGTATATTTTCAATAAATATTTTATTTGATTCATTTCCTGCTGGATCAAAACCAATATAAGTAATGTTATAAATTCCACCATCAACTAAAGGTGGTTCATTTTTTATTATATTTTTGGAAAAAACTCCACTATTTAACTCAGTATCAACTAAACTCATTTCATGAATTGAATCCGAATCAGTTGAGCCACCTACCCACTCCCAAGTGACAACACCACGATCCAAAAGTTCACTGTTTTCAAATTGAATATTCTTATGGTTTACCGCTTCTCCATTTGCAGGACTTATCCATGTTAATTCAGGTGGTGTAAAATCATATTGAAGACCAGGGATAAAAGTTTTCAAAGTTTTATTCCCCGCTCTATCCTGACCAGAAAATGATAAAGTATATAATGCATTTTCTATAACATTTGGTATATTTATAAGCGCTGTTTCAACATGTGGACCTGCTTCTTTTTCCAAATCACTTAATTCAGCAGTATATGGAGCAAGCGTATCTTCAATGCCTCCTAGCCAAACCCACATAAACTCACCTTTATAAAGCGTTTCAGATAGTTGATATGATATTGCCGTAGTATTTGAAATTGACTGAGGGATAGGATATTCAATTATAATTTCTGGTGAAGTAAAATCATAAAGAACATCTAGAATATTTACTGTATCAGCAATATTCCCTGCTCTATCGGAACCTGTAAATTGAATTTGATAAATTGCACCATCTTTCAATGACGCCATATTTATTAAATCAATATTTTGATAAACACTATCCTTCATTTCATTATTACTTAATTGAATTTCATAAGGACTATTGTTATCAATCTCACCGCCAGTTTGTGTCCAAATTATTGAACCTTTATTAATATCTTCTGACAATGCGTAAGAAACTGACTGATAATTAAGCGCACTTCCAGATTCAGGTAAAACATTTGCGAATTCGGGTGGTGTTGTGTCAAAAAGAACATTGCTTCTCAATACTGGTTCACTTTCATTCCCAGCAAGATCCCTTCCAGTGAAAATAATTGAATAAAAACTTCCATCATTTAATAATGGATTGTTAGTTAGATTTACTTTTATTTTTTCTTTTGGTGATAGTTCATCACCAGTTAATTCAACTCTATGAGGAGAAAGAGTATCAATTCCTCCATCGGTTTGTGTCCAAAGAAAATCTCCAACAGATAATTGTTCACTAGATGCATAACTTATAGTGGTATTATTAATTGCTTCATCATTGTAGGGATAAATCAGAGTTAAGATAGGTGGGGTAATATCATAGTGAATTGAATCGACTTTTACAATATTAGATAAATTTCCTGCCAAGTCCAGACCAAAAATAGAATATGAATAAGTGACACCATCAACAAGTTGAAAGTGCTCAAATAAATCAACAGAGCTGGAATCTATTATAGTATCTAAATACGTATGTTCATAAGGTGAATTGTCATCTTGTTTACCACTTTGCCTCTCAACTTTAATCGTCCAAGATTTTATTGTTTCACTTGTGCTAATATCAATCAACAGATGATTAAGCCAATTTCCATTCCTTGGACTATTAATTGATAAAACTGGTGGAGTAATATCATAGATAACATCTTCCATTATTCCAGGTGGTTCTGACAGATTACCTGCACGATCCATAGCATAGATTTTAGGGTCATACATAATTCCATCAACAAGCGCTTTTTGATTAGCTGGCTTAAACCTATCGGTTTTTACTATTTCTTCTTTTGTTAAAACAACCGTATCAGAATCTATATAACTATAGATTGAATCAGGTGACCAGACAATATATGCGGAATCAATAGGTTCAGAGTTTGTAAATGAAATAGAAATATCTTTTATAAACTTTTCCATTTCTAAAGTCATTAATGGCGGACTTATGTCATAAGTAATATTTACTATCTTTCTTTTAGTAGCCATATAACCTTTCGTGCCTTCTCCATCAAAGTAAATATCATATGCTGCACTATCTTGGAGTAAACTATCATTTATAAGAGAAGTTGTATAATCTCCACTAACTAACTGCTTTAATTCTACTCTAGCGCTATCTTTTTCTCCTGGTATAACCCAATCAATAAAACCCCATTTTAAATCACTATCTAAATTATAATTTACTTTGCTATGATTTTGAAAACTCGTGTCAGGAGGACCTGTGAAAAAGAATACAGCCTCAGTACCATCAGGACTTAACTTTACATCCATGATCAATACATCATTAGAATCATACTCAAATAAGTGTGTAATGCCTGAATCATAATACTTATAAAGAAACTTATGCATTGATTTACCATCTGGCTGACGGAACCATTCATCCCTTATAGTCCTTCCTAAAGAATCATAGTCAAATTCTTTTCCACCATACTCGAAGGCATCAACATCAAAAAAGCGAAAATTAGCTGGCTTGTCAATTTCATTAATTTCTGATGTTGTAAACCTATCATTCCACTTTTTAACAGAATCAACTCCAAATACCCATTCAATATATGATAATGATTCATCTTCACGACCAAAGATTGTTTTAAAAAAGATTTTTCCAACTTTATCAACTAAATCTTTTTGACGAATAGATTTATTTTGGCCAACATATGAAAACTGCTCTTGAGTTAACACATCTCCATTGGAGTTAATTTTAGATTTAATTAATAAGCGATCCAATTTATCATATTCTGCTCTAATATGATTTTTTTGTATGATTTCAGACTTAGGAATATTATTCCCTGTAATGAATGCATGTTCATCTATAAAATATTTAACATAACGCTCATTTGCGCTAAGCAATATCAAAACAAGGGTCATTAGTGTGAGTTTGAGTGTTTTCACAAGGTCTTAATTTATGAGTGAAAACATCCTATGGAAATGGGTGAATTTGAAAAACTAGATTAAATATTAAATAATTACTTATTAAATTTTGAAATAGAATCAAAAAAACTGATTCTATTTAGCACTTTCTTCTGATTTCTTTTTTTGTCTTAATTGATCTTTTGCTAATTCACGCATATCTGCTACTTCATCAGATTCATCCATTATTTCTACACCTAGTAATGTTTCTATGCAATCTTCTAATGTTACAATACCAGTCGTTCCACCAAACTCATCCTTTACAATAAACATATGCGATCTTGTTTTAGTAAATTTATTAAGAATATTTTCAACAGTTTGTTTTTCAAAGACTGTATCAACAGGTTCGATAATTTCAGATAAAGTTTTTTCAAAATAATCATCAGCCATTGTTTCAAGTAATGTATCTTTATAAACAATACCCAAAATATTATCTATGTTATCATGGAATACCGGTATCCTTGAAAAATTTATATCTTCATTGCTTTCCATAATTTGACCAACTGTTTGAGTATCTTCAAATGCAAAAATAACAGAACGCGGTGTTAAAATTTCCTCAATATGCATTTCTTTTAATCTAAATAAGTTTTCAATTATATCAGACTCTTGTTCATCGATGGATCCTTCGTCTTCACCCATTTCAGCCATAACTGTAATTTCTTCACGACTAACTTTCTTTATTTCATCATCATCACGAGTTAGTTGAGTAGAAAGTGCTTGGCTTATCCAAACAAATGGAAAAGTAATAACCATAAGAATACGAATAGTGTAGGCAGAAGGGCTTGCTAAACTACGCCAATAAGTAGCCCCAATAGTTTTTGGTATAATTTCAGAAAAAATTAAAATACAAAAAGTTAATATTCCAGATACAATCGCGACACCACTTGAACCAAACACTTGTAAAGCTTGAGCACCAACACCTGCAGCGCCAACAGTATTAGCAATAGTATTTATTGTTAAAATTGCTGCTAAAGGTCTGTTTACATCATCTTTTAGTTGTTGAAGGAGTCTTCCACTTCTATGATTAGTCTTAACTAAAGTTCCTATATGTGAATGGGTAACCGAGAGCATAACTGATTCCAGAGCAGAACAGATAAAAGAAACGCCTAGCGCGAGAAAGAAATATCCTAATAAAGTTGACATATATTAATTGAAACTTACGTTGATTAAGTCAACGGTAAATCTACTTTTTGTGAACGATTTACAACATACCACATTGGTAAATAAATAATTAGCATAACAAAAAATGCAGCAATTTCAAACGTAAATAGATAATAAGGCCATTCACCAATTAAAAAAGGATTATCTCCACCAGGCTTTTCGCATATAAACCAATAATTAGCATTCTCACCTAATAATTTATTAATAACACCAATCACAAAGACCCCAGCATTTGTTACTAAAAAAGTATTCAGTAGCGAATCTTTTCGACAACGCATTCCATCTACCCAAATTAACCAAACAACATTTAATATGATAACTCCATGACTTAAAAAACTCCAAAAAATAGATATATCACCATAGGCCCACCTAGATGGATCAGGTGTTAATAATCCTTGCAATGCGCCTGCAAAACCCCAAAAATAAGAAAGCTCAAAGGCCGTTTGATTCTTTTTCCATAATGCATAACTAGATAAAAATAAACTGAGGCCACACATATGCAATGAAAGATCTTGTTGAAAATTAAAATCATTAATATAAATCTGAAAAAAATCAAAAATGATTTCTTGAAAAATGGTAAAAACAGCTAAAAAAAGTGCAACTCCAGTTTGCTGAGTTTTGCTAAGGTAATTTCTACCTATAAATGCAAAAACAATCCATATTACAAAGCACGCAAATAAATAAATTCTATGCTCAAGTCCAAATGTGGGAAAATCAGGAATATTCATGATTATTGTTTTTGAAAAACTTTGGATAAATAAACTGAATTTTCATTCTTAAAAGCATTATAGATTTTAGAGCCTTTAACACCAGCAAAATCTCTAAATGCAGGCTGAATCCACCTTGGGACATGCATCTTAATCATATCCTCTTTCCTATCATGTATTTCATCTAATGCACTAATAATATTTGGAGTAATTACTTCATCTTTAATTGAGACTAAATCACTATTTCTAAATGCATTTTCAGTATACATTACCATACTACTAGCTCGAAGATCCACCCAACTAAAATATCCACCAGGCTTTAGTACTCTAACGACTTCACTTATAAATTTATTCATATTCCCATAGCAGTGTGAAGATTCTACGTTAATTACCGCATCAAAAGAATTATTCTCAAATGGTATTTTCTCTGCATCACCTTTAATAAAAGAAAGATTAGAAACATTTACATGGATTTCATTAGATAATTTTACAGCTTTTGAAGAATAATCTAAACCTGTCATATGTTTTGGTTTATGATATCTACTAATAAATGATGCTCCACCACCCCTTCCTGAACCAACTTCTATTACATTTTTTCCTTCAATGGGTATTCTAGAAACTGCATAGTCATAAAGCTGAATAAACACTCTATCATCTTCATCTTCAGGTATCAAATCTCTTTTTACTTTTTCTGAATCATGTAAGAAACCATAATTCATAAAAGTCCAATTAGCTTCTCTAGCTCTCAATGCTAAACGTTGATACCACCATTTCCATATAGTTTTTTGCAACCAAGGATTAAGATGAACTATCTTTATAAATATTTTTGAGATCAAAGTGTCTATTTTACCCTAATCTAATTAATTTCATGAATTGAAAATAATAAAAATAAGAGTTCAATTATATTATCAAATAATTAAGATATAAAATTTATGAATAAGATGTTTAGTTCTTCAAAAAAATCATAGTAAAGGCTTTCCTTTTCCTAAAATTTTTTTAAACCTAGGATTGTTTCTCAATCTATTGAAATATGGGTGCTTTTTTAAATACCCGGTAGTAAACCCAGCTGGGACCGATGTTACGTGATCATAAAGATCTATTGCTTCATCCTCCATCCCTAGAATGGTATAAATCAAACCAAAGTGAGACAAGACAATTGGCCCGAAAAATGTGTCCTTACTTTCAGGTAATATTTCCACACTTCGCTTACCAAAATTTATAGCCTCTTCTTTATTTTCTAAATAGGCATAATTTTCACCGAGAGAAAGGAGAATTGCGTAATTATCTGGATTAATTTCTAATTCATCCTCTAATATAGAAATTGACTTTCTGAAATAACCTTCTGCTTTATCTATATTCCCAGAAAATCTATGTACAAGACCAATTAATGTGGACTTTACTTTAATAAATGCTAAGTATGGGATAATTTCCTTTTCAAAACTTTCTGCGAGGCTTAATGCTTTATCATATTCGCTATTTCG
>ENA-OREN01002587-OREN01002587.1-marine-metagenome-genome-assembly--contig:-NODE-2587-length-18121-cov-4.646198_pt1 | contig 18121 bp, 14 predicted proteins | sample MGYA00248624_ERZ508555 | MGnify/ENA primary metagenome ERZ508555 (study PRJEB26222, sample SAMN06267773) | marine metagenome | isolation source: Saanich Inlet, British Columbia, Canada | place...
ATCTTACAGGCATAAATCTTGCCTTGAAAATGTCTTACATTTGTCTTACTTTTCAAAATCTAGGCATAAAATAAGACAAGACGTGACATTTACTATACTGTTTTTTTGTCTTGTCGCATTGTCTAATTCTAACTTTAAAGAAATTTTTTTCTAACATAAAACTAGTAATTTATGATAAATGCCAATTACACACATGTAATACATATTCAAATAAAATTTTATCATAAACATCAAAACATGTTTGAGAAATCTTGGTGTATCATTCATGTTGAATTAAATTTGTATTGATATTTTTAGAAAATTTTCATTTTTCAGCCATTTTCAATAACTCTATAAAGAATTACTTTCCTAACTCAATCATGCGAGATACAATTGGCGGATATCCATTTGAGGCAAAAAAGACTGGAAGTACAGTTACCATCAAATTTTTCCATAAGGGAGAAAATGTAAAACATCCAGATGCAGCCAAAATGACTCTAGAATTAACTGCAGCAGACATTAAAAAATTATCAAAACTCTAGAAATGCTGTAATTCGTGCCTAAATTAGAACATGCTTCCAAAAGTATTATAACATGCTTCCAAATAATATTTTTTGATGGATACCGTTGCTTCAAGTGAAGTAGACCAAGAAAGCGGTACTATCTTTTTTGAAGCAGTTAGGGGCAGACAAGCAGGACGAGAGTTTTACAGTGCAATGTGCTCCTTTGCTACAATTTACAATCATTTCAAATTCAACGATGATCCTCAAATCCCAGATACTCTAAAAGCCCAAAGAGTTCTTCGAGTATCTCGAATTCCTGAAATGGGAAATTATATTCTGAACAATCCTAAAGATTACATCTTTTCTTCAATTACTGTCTCTGTTGGTGGAAAAGTTGGATTTAATCCAGCACCTGGCCAAGGGGAAGATGGAAGATTAGGAAAAGTAATTCTTCCAATAGATGCTCCAATTCTAATTAATGATGGCCAACATAGATGTGCTGCAATAAAATATGCATATGAACAAAACCCATCATTAGGAAACGAAAAAGTCTCTGTAGTAATATTTGAGGATAGAGGACTCAAACGTAGCCAACAAATGTTTTCAGATTTGAATAAACATGCAGTAAAGCCCACAAAATCACTTGGGATACTATATGACCACCGTGATACTTTTGCAAGATTTATTGTTAGTTTGGCAAATGATGTAGATGTTTTTCATGGTAGAACTGAATTAGCAAAAACAAATATCTCAAATCGTTCTACAAAATTTTTTACATTAAATGGAATTGCTGATGCAACAAAATATCTTTTAAAATTAAAAACAAAATCAATTGCAGCAGAAAAACAAAAACTTGCAGTAGATTATTGGGACATAGTATCAAAAAATATCCCCGAATGGAATCTTTTGGTACAGAAAAAAGTTAATCCCTCTGAATTAAGAACAAATTATGTTCATGCTCATACAAATGTTCTCAATGCTTTAGGGATGGTAGGATATGTCTTAACCACTGAATTTCCTGATAATTGGAAAGAGAAACTAAAAGGCTTACGTAAAGTAGATTGGCAAAAATCTAGTCCTATTTGGGAAGGCAAAATTATGAATGATGGTCGAATGACAAAAACTAGATTAGGCATTAAACAAGCAGCAAATGAAATTCTTCAACATTGTGGATTAAACAAAACATTAGATGAATTTGAGGGAAATAGATGACTGCTGAATCTGTCTTCAAATCACGTACACTCAAAGACATTCTTGCTGAAATCAGGGAGGTATATCTTAATGATAATCGACCTTGGATTATAGGATTTAGTGGCGGAAAAGACTCTACCTGCATGACCCAGCTAATTTGGAATGCATTATCAGAATTACCTTCTGAGAAATTACACAAGAAAATCTACATTATATCTTCTGATACTCTGGTGGAATCCCCCACAGTAATTGATCAAATTACTACATCCCTTGATACTATGGAAAAGGCAGCACAGAAATCACATCTCCCAATATCTACAAATCTTGTAAGGCCAAAAGTTGAGGATAGTTTTTGGGTATGTCTTTTAGGCAAAGGATTTCCAGCTCCTTCTAATCTCTTTAGATGGTGTACTGATAGATTAAAAATTAAAAATGCTGATAGATTCATTCAAGAAAAAGTTTCCCAATATGGTGAAGCAATTGTAATTTTGGGTACACGAAAAGATGAAAGTGGCTCAAGAAATCAATTGATGAATCTCTATGAGATTGAGGGGAGTTTGTTATCTAGACATTCTAAATTTCCTCAAACATATGTTTACACACCATTACGTGATTTCATTACAGAAGATGTGTGGAGTTATCTTTTACAAAATAAGAATCCTTGGGGTGCAAACAATAGAAATTTACTTGCATTGTACCAAAACGCAACTTCTTCTTCAGAATGTCCACTAGTAGTTGATACTAGTACGCCTTCATGTGGAAATTCAAGATTTGGATGCTGGGTGTGTACTGTAGTATCTGAAGATGTTTCAATGAAAAATACAATTGAAAATGGTGCTGAATGGATGGAGCCATTACTAGAATTGCGTGCAGAACTCAAAGAAACACAAGACCCAGAAAAGAGAAGAGAAGTTAGAGAACTCAAACGTAGATCTGGACAAATGAAACTAATAGATGAAATTAAACGAAAGGCATTTGAAGAAAACATTCAGGAATCTAGAAAAAGATCAAGTATCACTGAACGATTAAAAAGCTCTGACCCATACTCTATTTTAATTCCAGGTCCATACACAATGGAATTTTGTAAAGAATTTTTAGAAAAATTATTACGAGGACAAAAAAAGGTCAGACAAAACGGTCCTGACCCTCACATGGAGTTAATTTTAGAGTCAGAATTGCATGAAATCCAAAGAATTTGGAGAATGGAGAGAGGTGATTGGAAGAATTCTGTATATCAAATTTACAAAAAAGTCTTTGGAGAAGAAATTATTCCACCACAAGAGGATCTAAATGGATTTGGCTCAGATGAACAAGAAATCCTTGAAGAGATTTGTACAAAAAATAATGTTCCTCAATTATTGGTATCAAAATTACTTAATGCCGAATATGACGCTCAAGGAATGACTCAACATTCTAAAATCTATAAAACAATAAACAAAATTCTCTCTGAAGAATGGAGGGAAGACCTTGATGAAATTATAATAGACCTCAAAGAAAGAAAACAGAGTAAACAAGATTTAGGGGGATAGATTGTTACTAACTAAAGTTACTTTACAAGATTATGGCGTATACAAGGGGAAAAATGAATTTGATTTTACATGTACTCCTGATAAACCCATCATACTAATTGGTGGGAGTAACGGTGCAGGAAAAACCACACTGTTTGAATCAATCATGTTGTGTTTTTATGGGATCTCTACACTTGGAAAAAGAATTACAAAAAAATCATATGATGAATTTCTTGCAAAAAAAATTCATAGGTATTTAGGAAGTTCAACATCTGCTGATTTTGCATCCATTATAGTTGAATTCAAATATTTCCATAAAGGAGATGAGATTAATTATCAAGTGGAGAGAACTTGGAGGAAAGAAGATGCAAAAATTCTTGAAGAATTACATATCAAAAAGAGATTAGAATCTGAAGATACATTTGTACCACTTAATACAATTGAGGAAAGTCATTGGCAGTCATTTATTGAAGAATTAATTCCAAAGGGAATCGCAAAACTATTCTTTTTTGATGGTGAAAAAATTGTAGAAATTGCAGAAAATGAAACTGAAGGACTGGAAATAAAATCATCCTTTAGTTCCCTCTTGGGTTTAGATGTTGTAGAACAATTGCGAAAAGACTTGCAAGTGAATTTAATGAGAAATCTGACAAATAATGACAAATTCCTAAAATCTGAATTTGAAAAATACACAAATGAGAAAAATGAGATACTGGAGCAAAACAGCCACTATGATGATAAAATTGCTAGAAAACAGTCTGAATATGATAATTTACGTACAAAAATTGACGGTCTAGAGGCTCAAGTTTCAAAAATTGGTGGAAAATTTGCTCAAAATAGAGAAGAAACTAGAAATTCTCTAGGTGGACGAAAAGTCACGCTGGATAATATCAGTGACAGAATCCGAGATACCTGTAGTTCTGTTTTACCATTTAGCTTGATTCCAAAAGAAATGGAGAAATTAAAAAATCAAATCAATCTTGATGAAAAAATACAAAAACAATCCCTTGAAGAAGAAATTCTCAAATCAAAGTTCTTTGAACTAAATTCTAATTTAAAAGAGGATTCATTTTGGAAAGAGTTTGATGTAAAATCTGATGTTAGAGATAAAATTTTAACCAAGATATCTGCATTGCAAAAATCCACTTCAAAGAGAATTGAAGAGAAAGGGTTGTTTAATCTATCAAGTCAACAAGCTTTAAAAATTATAGAAATTATTGATCATGCAAATACATCTGCAACATCTACACTTGAAAAAGATACGATGAGCTTCATTGAAGTAACTGAACAAATAGTAAAATTTGAAACATCCATTGCTAGTGCACCTTCAGATGATGAGATTGGACCTTTAATTACAAAATTAAATGAAAAGCATTCTGAATCAGGTACTTTACAAGCAGAAATTGATCATTTAGAAAGTCAAATTGTCAGTAATGATACTATGATGAAACATATCAATGTAAAAATCAGAGATACTGTTTCAAATCAATTTAAAAATAAAAAGGCTCAAACTCAGGCAGACCTTACAGAAAAAGTTCAGGGGGTATTAGATGAATATGTTGAAAAATTAAAGGTAAAGAAATTAGAATTGTTGGAAAAATATCTTCTAGAAGCAATAAAGATTCTGATGCACAAAAAAGATTTCATTCAAAAAGTATCTGTAGATAAGGATTCATTTGAAGTAACACTGTATAGACAAAACGATGATCCATTCCCAAAAGATTTGCTATCTAAAGGTGAAAAACAAATGTTTGCAACAGCAATTTTGTGGGCCTTGGCAAAAACTTCTGGAAAAGCATTACCCTTCTTAATTGATACCCCACTGGCAAGGCTAGATGAAGGCCACAGAGTGAATTTGATAGAGAAATTCTTCCCATTAGCATCACACCAAGTGGCAATATTTTCAACTGACACTGAAATCACTTTTGAGCATTACAAGAAACTCAAACCATATCTGAATAGGTCATATGCCATGGAATTTGTGCCTGAGGAAGGACAAACTCAGAAGCATTCTGGTTACTTTTGGAATGAAAAAGGGGAGAAAGTAGTTGCGATTTAATAGAATTAAAATGAGCTTTCGCTCCCAAAGCTTGCTTGGGACAATGAAGAAAAGGACGGGATTAACCCCTAATCTTTTGGCCCGTTTTTCTCTTTGTTTATCTCTAAAAGATCAATCAATTCCAAATCCAGATGAATTTGATGACAAAGGTTCTGAAATTAGTCCTCTAGTATTGTTTGGAGAATACGAAGATACGTATCGTGCACTTATGATACAGAGATTAAACACAGACCACCTACTTTTGAATCAAGACATGTTAAACAAAATGCTAAAGGCACACTTGAATCGAGGAACAATTGCATTATTTGCAAGGATTCATGACTTGTCTGATTTTCATGAAATGATTAAAGTAGAGAGAGCACAATGAGTGAAATCAAATTTCCGATTTATCTAGACCATCATGCTACAACACCTGTTGACCCCAGAGTGTTAGATGAAATGATTCCATACTTTACAGAAAAGTTTGGCAATGCATCAAGTTTAGACCACACATTTGGATATGATGCATCCATTGCAGTAGAAGAAGCACGTGAAATAATTGCTAATGCAATTGGTGCGCGACACGATGAGATTGTATTTACTTCAGGTGCTACAGAGTCTGATAACATTGCATTGATTGGTACAATGCAAAAATATGCAGACAGAGGAAACCATTTGATTACATGTGTTACAGAACACAAAGCAGTACTTGATACTGCAAAACATTTGGAGAAATTGGGAAAAAAAGTTACATATTTGCCAGTAAATGAGTATGGAGAAATTAATTTAGAACAATTAGAGAATGCAATAACTCCTGAAACTGTAATGATTAGTATAATGTTTGCAAATAATGAAATTGGAACAATAGCAGATGTTGCATCCATTGGAGAAATTGCACACAAGCATGATGTAATTTTTCACACAGATGCAGCCCAAGCAGTAGGTCACATTCCAGTTAATGTTGGTACAATGAATATTGACTTGATGTCATTTTCTGCCCACAAAATGTACGGTCCTAAAGGAATTGGCGTTCTGTATGTTAGAGGCGTAAAGCCCCGAGTAAAGCCGGATGGATTATTTTATGGAGGTGGGCAAGAGAGAAACATTCGCTCGGGAACACTAAACGTGCCTGGAATTGTTGGATTTGGTAAGGCAATGGAGATTGCTGTATCTGAAATGAATTCAGAGAATAAAAAATTTAAGGAATGGACTGAAATAATGTTGAAAGAATTTGAAAAAATTGGTGGGAAGTTAAACGGACATAGAACTAAACGACTAACTCATAATCTCAATGTGTATTTCCCAGGAATAGAAAGTAAGGCAATTATTAATTCTGTATCAAAAGAGATTGCAATTTCTGCAGGCTCTGCATGTACTACTGAGATGGTGGAACCATCACATGTTTTATTGGCATTGGGGTTGGATGAGGATGTAACACATTATGCGATTAGAATAGGAATTGGTAGATTTAATGGACAAAAAGAAATAGAATTTTCATTAGAAAAAATATGTTCAATTATTGAGTCACTAAAAAAAATATGAGTTTAAATATGATAAATTTTTTTATTTCGAACAAGCCATGACATTGATTGATGTAACAAAACTATCTAATTTTCAAAAAGACATGTTTGTTAAACTTCGAAATGGTAAAGATGGGTTGATATATAAAATTAGTTCACATCATGATGATCCTGATGGAATAGTTGTAATTACTTATGAGGGTCAAGAAGATCATGTTGTTTTTGCATCTATTGATAAAGAAGATCAAATTAAAGAAGACATACGGGCAGAAACCCAACACACAGAAAATAAAGATAGTTTTCTATCAGATATAATGAAAACAAAAGTAATCCCACTCACAATTCAAAGTTTTTTAAATTCTGAAGGAGGTAGATTATACATTGGAGTTCAAGATGGATGGGTTGATGGACAACAAATAGTGGGACTTGATAGTGAAAAACAACTTTTAGAAGAAGAATTTAAAGAAAATTTTGAAAAAGATAAAAAAAATTCTGGTAAAAATCCACCAGAATATAGTTTTGCAGATTTTCGTGATGATTATGAAATGCAAATTAGAGAAAAAGTTGGAAAATATCTCACATCCGACATGCATTTACAACCTTTACTTTTTTTTGATTTTCCAAAAGTTAATGGAACTACAATCTTACAAATAACTATAGATCCTTCAAAAAAGCCTGTCTTTTACAAAAATCTTAATACAAAAAATAAACAAATTACATATGCTATTCCTGGATTGGGGGATAGAACACTAGATACTTTTGCATATAGATCTGGAAACAAAAAAGATTATTGTTATACTTCAGAGGATTTTTTTAAATATTGTATGAATCACAGATTTTTTATATTGAAATAAAAATAAATTCCTATGGCACAATCAAAATTTGCTAATACCCACGCTCGAAATCTTGGAAATATTTTCAAGATTCACGATTCTGATGAAATTCTTTACAAAATACCTCCTTTTCAAAGAAATTATTCATGGGATGCAGATAATGTTTCAACCCTGTGGGATGATTTACTCGAATCCCATCAAAATTTTGACGTAGATTCGATCAGTGCACAATATTTACTTGGAGCTACAGTACTCATTCCTGAAGATGGCACCAATTACAATATGATAATTGATGGTCAGCAAAGACTTGCCACTCTTACTCTTTATTTTTGTGCAATTAGAGATCTTTACCATCAATTAGATGGAAAGATTGAAGAAAATCCTAACGACCCAAGAAATGCTCTATATCTGAATTTACTTAGTATTATAGGAAATTACCAAATTAAAAATGGAAAAAATGAAAAGACAGGATGGAAATTAACTCTAAATAATGTAGATCAAGCATTTTTTCAAAAATTTCAAGAATACCAACACAAAGATAATCGTTTTATTACTTATGATGAAAAATTAGTAACTGTAGAGAAAAGCAGAAAAAAATCTCATAAATTATTACGAGAGGCGTATAAAACACTCCATACTTCTATTCTTGATTGGTTAGTTGAGCAAGATGATGATAATTTAGAATCTCCTGAAAAAATGAAAATAGAGCAAAAAATGGAAATCGCCAAAAAATCTGCACCTCTTTTACTAACTCTTACAAATAACACTTTGAAAAACATCTATTTGGTAGCAATTGATGGGGAGTCAAACACTGAAAAAATATTAACCGATTCTGATGCATTTCAAATTTTTGAAACTCTTAATACACGTGGAGAAACATTGAGTAGATCGAATCTGGTAAAGAGTTTGATTTTATCTTGTCTTAGTACTAAAAAATTTAAACAAGATAGAGAAATCAGTGAAAATGATTTTAAAAAACTAGAATCTGAAGTTCAAGAAATATGGGATATTATTTTTAATGAAACTATAGGAAAACAAGCAGACGATAAATTTTTAATCGAGTCAATAAAATCACGTCCGCCATATGGTCCACAAGAGGTTAGAAAAGGAACTTCTAAACCTATTACAAAAAATACCATTTATGATATTATAAAACATCGATTAAAAAAACCTCTAAACATTCAATCTTCTAATGCTGAAGAATTTGTGGATCTATTGAAAGATGATTCTGTATTTGCTCAAATGTTAAATGAACCATTTAAAGATGAAACAGGGTATCCAGATAGGGAAGAACGATTACACATCATTGGAATTAAAGATCTTAATGCTGAGTATGTTCGAATTCCATTATATGCTGCATTCCGAAAATGTGATGATGATTTAAAAAATAACAAACCTTCGAAACAATACAAAGATTTTAAGAAATTAGTTGTTTTCATGGCAAGATTTTTCTTTAGATATAAGACTATTAGAGGACAAGCTCCTCAATTACTTGAAAAAATTATCTTAAAGTTACCTGAAGAAATTGATAAGGGTCAAAAAATCGAAAATATTTTAAAATTTTTATTAATACACGATGATGATGAAGATTTCCAAAAAGAATTCAAAAAAACTTGTTATGATATGACAAACAATTCATACGCAACACATATTTTTAAAACAATACATTATGCAAAACATCCTAAATCAGAGCTGTCTGAAGAAAAGCTTAGTTTGGAACATGTTTTTCCAGAGGATAAAAGTAAATGGGAGGATTATTTCAAATCAAATAATATTCCGAACACCGAATCTGAATCTCAGAAAAGATTAATTGATGAATTAGAACAATGTTTATTTTATTTGGGCAATATGACTTTACTTGATTTTAAATTAAATTCTCAATTAAAAAATGACATTTTTTCAGTTAAAAAAGAAAAATATGATACAAGTAGTATCCCTATGATCACACAGGAGATTTTACATGATTACCGAGACGGCAAAAATTTATCTGAATGGACTCCTGATTATATTAAAAATAGAACCCAAGAATTGTACAATATTTCAAAAGATTTATGGAAATTACCAACAATCTCTTGTTCCAAATGTGATTGTACTGAAGCCACTATCAAAACAGCTTTAGATAAGAAAGAAATTCCAGAAATTGACAAAGTCAAATGCCCTAATTGCAAAACAGGGAACTTGATTCTTACTCCTGAAGATTGGCACGGATTATCAATTTAAAAAAATAAGGATGTGGAAATGATTTTCTTAGGAAGTTATTTCAAAATGGTATAATGAATTTTATTGTAATTGACAAAAGAGATTTTAATAAAATCCCTTTTTCTATTGGAAAAAAAAAAATAAATAAACATTCCAAATTTTGGGCATTTTCACAAAAAGATAGTATTCCATATAATAAAATAAAAAAAGATGATGTTGTTTATTTTGTAAAAGAAGGAACATCTTCTTGGCAATATGCATACAAAATTTCAAAAAAAGAAAAAAATTCTAAATTCATTTCAGATGTATGGGGTAATGATTTACGTTCAAAAAATGCAAATTTGATATTATATTTTGATGATAAAAATCATTTAGACGCAGAAGGCACATCAAACTATATTCCAAAATTATCTAGCTTTAAACCGGGATTTTACAAAACAACTGCATCAAATCAAAAAAATTCACAGAAATTATCTGAAACTCTACATGACGTATCTAAGAAAAAATTTGTACTAATAAAACAAACAGCACGGGATTCATCTAAAGTAAAAAAATTAAAAAAATATTATTCGGACAAGTGTCAGGTTTGCTTGAATCAAATTGAGATAAAACCTAAAAAATATTATTCTGAAGTTCATCATTTAAGACCTCTTGGAAAAGATAATGGTGAGGATAATTTGAAAAATATGATCGTTGTTTGCCCAAATCATCACAAAGAATTCGATTATTGTGTAATTAGAATTAGTTTGGATGGAAAAAATATAATCGATAAAAATAATGAAATTATAAAAAAACTGTTTATAAAAAAAGAACATATTTTATCAGATGATAATATTATCTATCAATATCATAGGAGATTAGGATGACTTTTCTTGAATTAACCATCAAGCCCAACTATGATTCAGTTCGAGATGATTTGTATGATGATTTTTTTACACCTGTATTGTCTAATTCTTTAGAATGTATGCGGATTGGAGGTAATTTTTCATCAAAAAATTTTTTAAAAATTGTGCAAGGAATGAAAAATTTCATCATAAATGATGGTTTGATGAAATTAGTATTACTTCCAAATTTCTCTGAAGATGATATTTCTGCAATCAATTCAGGATTAAAAAAAGAATCAGATGTTTTACTTGAAAATTGGATTAAAGATTATGATGAAATTGATGAGAAATTTGTCAAAGACCATACAAAAGCTTTAGCATGGATGCTCAAAAATAAATTCCTTGAAATCAAAATTTTAAAAATCACTGATCTTAATGGGAATTTAGCTAGTAAATCAGATTTGAAAAAGATTTCATTGTTAGAACAAAAAATTGGCATCTTTAAAGGACATGAAAATAATGAATTCATCACATTTAGAGGGAATTTGGATTATGATGATGAAAATAATGATTATAGTCGAATTACCACTTTTCGTTATTGGGATTCTAGTGAACAGAAATACTGTGATGATGATTATGAAACGTTTGAGAAATTTTGGGAAGGTGATGAATTTGAATATGTGCAAAATTATTTCTTTAAATCAATCTCATTACCATTAGCTTTAGAAGAAAATCTGGTACAACATGCACCTGTTTCCAAATCTGATCTAAATTTGGAACGACCATTTACTTTAAGAAAAATGCAGAAAACAGCAATAAAAAAATGGCAAGAAAATAATTTTAAAGGAATTTATGAAATGGCAACAGGTACTGGAAAAACTAGAACTGCAATAGGTTCAATAAAACAACTTGAAAAAGAAAACATTGATTTTGTTACAATTATTGTAGTTCCTTCAGATCCTTTGGGAATTCAATGGAAAGATGAATTAAAAAAATGGGGATACAACACTATATTGACTATGAAATCTAACAACTGGAAACAAGAAATATCAGATTTGATTTTATTACAAAATTCAAAAAAACTTGAAAATCTCTGTATAATTACAAGTTATACGACGTTTGCCAATATTCTTTTTCAAGAAAAACTTTCACAATCTAATTTTAAAAAATTTTTAATTGCAGATGAAGTACATCATGCAGGTTCACCAAATGCTCAAAATGGATTAGATGTTTCAATTTATGATTTTAGATTGGGTTTGACTGCAACTTTAAAACGATATTTTGATGATGAAGGTACAAAAATTATTATAAATTTCTTTCATGATGTTGTATTTAGATATACAATGGCTGAAGCTATTCGTGATGAATATCTTTGTGAGTATAATTATCATATTGAGCAAGTTGATTTAACTGATGATGAGTATGTGGAGTATAGATCTGAGAGTTTCATCATGGCAAAATTGTTTAAAAAAATTAGAAAGGATCCTGAGGCATATGAAAAATACAAAAGAGCTGCAGAAAGACGTTCAAATATTGTTAAAAGTGCATTTAACAAATTAGACAAATTAAGATCAATTATTAAAAAACGTCATGATGATGGAGAAAAACTAGATTTTGGATTAATTTACTGTAATTTTGATCAAATACATGATGTACAAAAAATCCTTAACAACAATAAACCTCGACCTATTTTTAATCGAAAAATCACTGAAAAAAATACTCCTACTAGAAAACAAAAAGAAGAGATTTTTCAAGGTTTACTAAAAGGTGATTATGACGTGATCTTAGCGATCCATATTTTAGATGAAGGTTGGGATTGTCCTGAGGTAAAAAATTGTATTTTAATGGCAAGTACAGGTAATGAGAAACAATACATCCAAAGAAGAGGCCGTGTTTTACGACCATTTAAAGGAAAATACCCCGATGAGAGCTTAAAAGAGAAGGCAGAAATCTATGACATGTGTGTGATTCCAGATATTTCTTCTTCATCTGACGATGGGGATGTTGTACATATGGAAAAAACATTAATCGAAAATGAATTAAGACGTATGGAGATTATGGCAGAATCTGCAAAAAATTCTCCTGATTGTTATGATATTATTTCTAAAATTAGACAAAAATTACTTCTTGAATGAAGATATGATAATCTTATAAATCACTAAAATCCGGTTTTTACTATGTATGGCATTAATCCTAAAATCATTAAAAAAATTAATAGTTTGATTGGAGATGGTGCACCTGCAGAATTAATTGAATTTTTTAGTGAAGTTTTAAAATTAGAAGCAAAACAAGAAACACAACAATATGCCACAAAAGATATTTCTTTACAATATAAATCCATTTTAGAAAAATATTCTCAAAATAAAACTATTTTAGAATTTATTGGAGGGGTTAAAAATTAGTCAACTTTCTAGCTTAAAAGTTCGTAGTATTACTGTAAAAAATTTTCGTACTTATTATGGTGAAAAAGAACCAATTGAATTAAGTGTAGATCCAAAAAAACCCGTAACGGTAATTCATGGAATCAGTGGGCGTGGGAAAACATCATTACTAAATGCAGTACATTGGTGCATCTATGGTTTTGAAAAAAAAGATAAAAATCAAAAACAAACTTCATCTGAAGGACTAGTTCATAGTTATCTAATTGATAACTTACAGCCGGGACAAGAAGAAAATATGTTTGTAAGAATTATCATGGAAAATGAAAATGGTGAGATTGAATATGAAATTGAACGTGAAATTATCGTTAAAAAAATATCATCTGAAACATCTGAAAAATGGAATGAGGTTATTAAAGCAAAAATTCCTGTATCGATTACAGCCACTACGGGGGCAGTATTTGCATACAAAGATCCAGATACAGATGAATTAGTACGCATTAGTTCTGAAGATAATATTAAAGATAGATTAGAACAAATTTTTCCCGAAATTTTATCATCTTACGTACTGTTTGATGCTGAATTATTACGACAATTTGAATCTCAAAATGAGGATGTTTTAATTAAAAAAGGAATTGAAACCATCACGGGTTTACCAATTGTTGACTCTGCTAAAAAACATATTGAAAAAGAGAATAAAAAAACTACATCTAGTAATGTTTCTGCAAAAGCAGAATTCAAGAGTCTTCAGGGCGAAATAGAGCGATTTGAAAAAGAAATTTCCCGTAGAGAAAATGAAAATAAAACTGATCAAAAGAAAATTGATGAGAAAAGTACTGAAATTACAGAATTGACAAATTTTTTAGTTAGACATGATGAAGATGCAATTAAAAAAAATGAATTGGAAATGAAAAAAATTCGTGAGGAGATTACTTTTCTTGGAGAATCAACTGAACAAATTAAAGAGGACATGAAAAAAGTAATTTTTGAAAATTTATCGAAATATTATCTACGTGATGCATTTATGATAACTAATGAAAAATTTGAAAGATGGACAAAAGAGGGATTGATCCCATCTAGATTTACAAAAGAAGCATTACAGGGATTGCTGGATGATAAAGAATGTGTGTGTGAACGCCCTCTAGGAGAACATGATGAAGAATATAGAGAAAATATTGTTAACGCCATCAAAAAAGTTTACGAAGCAGCAGTAGGTTCCGAAATTGGCAAGATTCGTGGAGTGATTGAAGATGTTATTGATGAAACTGGTTCTGAGTCTTCATCTGCATTTGAAATTGAATATATAAAATATCAAACGCAACTCGCTGAAGCTAGAACTAAAAGAGCAACTAGAAAAAGTGAATTGTTAAAAAATGAATCTCTTTTTGAGACGGATATTTATGATCAAGTTGGAATACAAACTAGGCAAAGAAAAAAATTAGAACAGGAAGTTGATTCGTTAAAAAATGCAATTAATTCTAATAATGTAAAATTAAATGTATACAAACCAAAATTAATTGAGAAAGAAAAAGAATTCAATAAAATGAAAAAAGAAGAAATTAAAGATGAATTTGCAAAAAATAAAATAAAATTAAGTGATTACGCTGAGAGTATACTCGGTAAAGCATCGGAGAAATTACTATCTGAGTTTAAAACTGATGTAGAATCTGCAACTCAGGAATATTTTCTAGAAATCGCGCCTCAGGCAAAAGAATTTTCAGGTATTAAAATAGATGATGATAATTTTACAATTAGTGCTTTAAGGAAGAACGGTCGTGAAAAGGAAATTTCTCAAGGACAAGCACATTCACTAGGATTATCATATATTTCTGGAATTAGAACAATCACTCGAAAAAATTATTTTATGATGATTGATTCTCCATTTCACAATATTTCTCAAGAATCAAAATTATTAGCGTGTGTTGACTTACCTACTAAAATGGGTTCAACTCAAGTTACATTTTTTTGTACTAATACTGAGTATATTGGAAGAATTGAAGAAGATGATCTAAGTGAAGAAATTGATTCAGCCCGACACGTGTTAAAAAAACATGGATTGTTAGGTTGTGAATATAACTTAGTTGATGAGGTGATTGGGGAAATAGATGGTGAAGAATATAGAAATACAAATGTGGTGAGGATTTCATAATGTCTGAATCTAGTAATTATAAGAGAGTTAGAAAATTAACATATGACTGGGAAAAGTATTTTGCATATGATAGTTCGGATACCGAAGTTGAAGAATTTTTTTCTAAAGATAAACCAAATTCTGCCGTAAATGATGAGAATTCAATTTTTTACAAAAAAATTCTGTGGGATGTATTTGTATATGCTATGGCAGTTGGAAGATACATAGGCACCCCAAAACCATTTACACGAAAAACAGGCACCATTCCAATAGAATTTGCAAAAGAACACCACGTAGTTGCAATATTAGGAGTTGTTTTTTCAATTAATGATATTGATCTTTCAATTTTAAAGCAACCTAAGGAAATCCGCAATATTTGTGAATCTTATGCTAACGCAGGTGTTGAGAAATTGATCGAATTCAAAAAAACTCGCGAACATAACAATCCTTTGTCTGAATATGAATCAGAATTTCTAAAATTTCTTAAACAAAATAAATCCAATAAATAATGTCTGATGATTTAGACGGTATCTTTGAAAAAGAACTTCTCTCAGATATATCAGGATCATCAAATACTCACAATACTAAACAAATTGAATATTTTAGAGAATTATGTGAACATAAATTAGATTATTCACAGAGTTCTGAAAAAATTGCAAATCATGAAAAATTTATTTTAATTGTAGATGAATTAAATTCAAAATTCCCATTTTTTCAAATAGGTGAATTTATTGAAAATTTTATTGATGGCGTATACAATAAAGATATGATTGAAAAATTTAATTTTTCAACAAAACATAATTTTGAAATGTGTTTAAGGAAAATGAAATTGGTACAAAAAAGGACAAAGAAATCAAATCCTGATGATGAGACAGGATATGCAAGAAGAGCAAATTTAAAATTGACAAAAAATTTTCAAGCATATGAATTTTTAATTAATGAAATTGAATTTTTTGAAAATGAATTAAATCAACTATATAATTATAATATTGCAAGATCTGCGGTAATATTAAAATTTTTAAATAAAAAGTGTATCTTGAATGAAATTTTAAAAGATGGAATGATTTATGATCAAGAGGGACTTGAATGTTTTAAAATAAAATTTAATGAGGACATAAAGAAAATCATTAAGGATAACTTTGAATCCATATTATACGAATTACTTCAAAACAAAACAATTCAATTTGTTGATGGTTCTTATTCTGATAAATTAATTTTTGAAGATTTTGAAAATTCTATAAAAGAAGTAATTAATGATGAAAAAAGTGGGATTACCTATGGTAAACTTGTTTCAAATCTAATTAAAAAACATAATTTTGTATCAATGATTCCTCATTATGCCATATTGGCCACCCTATTAGAAAAATATAGTTCACTAGGTGTGATTACAGTGGAATCTGGTTTTAACAAATCTGGAATTACTGATAATAGATATTTCAGTATTGCAAATGCTCTTTCCGACTCTTTTTCAGATTCACTGAATTCTATGCCTCTAATCTTCTTTGGTAGAACCAATGACTCATTCCGGTTTATTGAAGATATTCAATATTTGAGAAAAGGTGATTTTGATGACGAAGATGATCAAATAACTAGAATTGCAGGACTCATTTTGGCTGGAACTCAAACAATGATCTCTGAGCCTGAACCATTTACAGAATTTGATTTTGCTGTTAATATGAGCGGGTTTTCTCCTACGCCTGAACAAATAAAGATAATGGAGCAATCAAAAACAATTCTCGATCCTAATTGTAAAATTATTCATCTAAAAATAATGATCAATGAAGATGTTTCTGTTAAAAATATAGAATCTATTCAAAAAATATTGCCTAAAAATGAACAAGCCATGATAATTTCATTTGAATCAATTTCAAAAGAGGTAACAGATCTAATTTCTTTGGATAATTCCATCCAAATAATTGATAAGAAGTCGTTACAACTTTGGGCTGAAATTACTCCGGAAATTCCGTCTAGAAAAGGCTCCGTTACAAAAATAATGTCAGGGAAACATGTGGGGAAAATTGCAAATCTCATTCATACAAATTATGAAACAGGGAAAGCCACAATTGAATTAATTCCTTCTTTAGATGAAGAAATTGAATATATAGGATTCTTAAAAGAAATTAATTTATGTGATGACCCTGTCAATAATGATCATTTAACTATATCTCAAAATTATTCTAAATTTTTAAATATTCTTGGAACTCATTCTGAATTTTCTGAATTTCAAAAAGCTATTTTTAATTTTGATGATAATATTAAGAGGTATAGTGAAACAAGTAGTTGGAATTTTAAAGAAAGGAAAGAGTTTCGTACAGCAGTAGACAATGTTACAAGTATAATTAATCCTAATGGAAGAAATTTTGAGGATTCTTTTACCTGTACTTGTGATCATTTTAAAAATACATCTAAATTTTGTGCTCATTTACTTATGATTTTAAATAAAATAGGAATAAGTAATAATTATTTTTCAGATACTTGGGGGAAAGATGAAAATCCATTATTTTCATCTTTAAATAGAATTTTTTAATTTTGGTTCATTTTAAAATTAAAATGAATTTTTATAAATTATATTTTCCATGTTGATTCACAGTAGTAACATTAGTGTGCCATTTCTTATGATACTCATCGTTAACTGTATGAATTGGAACTAGTGATTTAGCATTAGTGTTATCTACTACATACTTGATTTGTTCACCATCTCCGTGCCCAGAAACATGGATTTGGTGCCAATCTTGGTCTCTTTTGAGTACCCCAAAGTGTACAAACCAATTTTTTACCTGTTCTTCTTTTAGTTCCATTTCTAAATCAAATGGCTCAGTTAATGAGCGAATGTATGTGGCACCTTCAGATGGTTTGATATCAATTAAATCCTGTAATCTAAAATCACTACAAAAAAAGATGTATTGATTTTGTTTTTTCTGGATATCTCTATAGTCTACAGCATTTGGATAGTCTAAGAATTCTTGTTGCCATGATGCATAATCAGCTAGTAATAATTTTGGAGTAAATTTGTTAATGTC
>ENA-OREN01002588-OREN01002588.1-marine-metagenome-genome-assembly--contig:-NODE-2588-length-18118-cov-4.506568_pt1 | contig 18118 bp, 19 predicted proteins | sample MGYA00248624_ERZ508555 | MGnify/ENA primary metagenome ERZ508555 (study PRJEB26222, sample SAMN06267773) | marine metagenome | isolation source: Saanich Inlet, British Columbia, Canada | place...
ATGAAAAAAAACTACCAAGAGGTGGTTGATTTTTTGGAATTAGGAGTGGAAATTTTTTATGCAGATCATCACCAAAGCGGCGATTTATTGAACCATAAAAATTTTCGAGCTCATATAAATGAGTCATCAAATATTTGTACCAGTTTGATTATTAATAAATATCTAAGTGGTAAATATCAAGAGTGGGCTATTGTTGGCGCTTATGGTGACGGTATGGACAAATCTGCAAGAATTATTGCTAATAAGGCTGATTTATCAAAAGATGATAGGGCTCAATTAAGATTATTGGGTATATGTATCAACTACAATAGTTATGGCGAAAATGAGATGGATTTATTGTATCATCCTTCTTTACTTTATAAGCTACTCAAGCATAATTATAATCCTTTTGATTTTATTAGTAACGAGTCAGGTGTTTATAATAAGCTTTTAGATAGCTACTATTCAGATATAAGTAAAGCTAAAGCTATATCACCAGAAATAGAAAATGATAATGTTTCGATAGTGATCTTGCCTGATGAACCATGGTCAAGAAGAGTTATTGGAGTGTATGCAAATTTATTAATGCAGAGTAATAAAAATCGTGCACATGCATTGATGGTCATAAACAAAGACAAAAGTTATTTAGTGGGAGTTAGGGCTCCATATAATAACAAAATTGGCGCTGATATATTGTGTTCTATATTTGGTGGCGGTGGTAGAAGAGGCGCTGCCGGAATTAATAATTTACCAAAACAAGATAAAAATAATTTTATTCAGGAATTTAAAAAACAATTTAGCGCCAATAAAGTTGTGTCTGAGTTCAGATATTAATTTAACAAAAAAGATATATGAAAAAAGCATTAATTACTGGAATTACAGGGCAAGATGGTGCATATCTTGCGGAACTCCTCTTAGAAAAAGGCTATGAGGTGCATGGTATTAAGCGTCGCTCTAGTTCTTTTAATACAGAACGTATCGATCATTTATATATTGATCGACACGATGTAAAAACTAACTCTCCTCAATTAATACTTCACTATGGTGATTTAGCAGACTCAATGAGTCTAATACGCATAATCCAACAGATTAAACCAGATGAAATATATAATCTTGGCGCTCAATCTCATGTAGCTGTTTCTTTTGAGAGCCCAGAATATACTGCTGATACTGTAGGTCTTGGAGCGTTGCGAATTCTTGAGGCTATTCGAATCTCAGGATTGGAAAAAAAAACTCGCTATTACCAGGCGTCTACTTCAGAGCTCTTTGGAAAAGTTCAAGAAGTTCCTCAATCTGAAACTACACCTTTTTATCCAAGAAGTCCTTATGCAGCCGCTAAACTATATGCTTATTGGATAACTATTAATTACCGAGAAGCCTACGATATCTATGCTTGCAATGGTATTCTTTTTAATCATGAAAGTCCAATTCGTGGAGAAACTTTTGTTACTAGAAAAATTACTCGAGCCCTAGCAAGAATAAAATTAGGATTGCAAGAGCGTCTTTACCTCGGTAATATCGATGCAAAAAGAGATTGGGGTCACGCCAAAGATTACGTAGAGATGCAGTGGTTAATGCTCCAACAGGATAAGCCAGAAGACTATACAATCTCGACTGGAGAGCAACATACAGTTAGAGAGTTTATAGAAGTGGTTGCAAAAGAGCTGGGAATGGATATTAAGTGGCAAGGTAGTGGAGTAAATGAGAAAGGGAAGTGGAAGGATAAGACGGTTATTTCTATCGACCAATGTTACTTTCGCCCTACAGAAGTAGAAACCCTGCTAGGTGATTCTACCAAAGCTAAAAATAAGTTAGGTTGGGCGCCAAAAATAACCTTTACAGAGCTAGTTAAAGAAATGGTAGAAGCAGATTTAAAAGAAGCTGAGAAGGATTATCTTTGTCAATCAAAAGGTTATTCAACCTATAATTACCGTGAGTAGTACACATTTTATAAACTTTACTTATGATAATAAGCATAAGGTAGTTATTTTAGAGTGAAAACCAGCCCTATAATATTGGGAGATATGAGTGCTGTTAGGGATAAGGGAGCGGAGTATCTTAGTAATAATTATAATTGGCCTGTATCCACACAGGAGTTCATAGAATTTGATAGTGAAATTAATGAATGTTATGTGAAACTCCTTACAGATCTTGATGATTCCCCAATGTACGACATAGCCCTTGTGGAGTTATCGTTTGTATCACATTTGGTTCAGATTTTTCATTACAATTATGTGAAAGAATATGCTATTGAGAATAATGTCGAGTTATTGTCTGGTCTTGATTCGTATCATTATAGATGTCCAAATTGGGAAAAGTTAGGGTCGTTTTATTCTGATATTGAATATCCTTTTGGAATTGTAAAGAGGTTTATACGTAGAATTATTAAAAATGTTTTTTTTAATCGTCATATAACTTTATTTAATTTTATAACTAATGTTGTTTTTGGCCGTGAAAAGATAATAAGCATCGGAAGTAATGATCCTATCAGACATAAATTTATAGTTGAAAGTAATTATTTTTGTGACAATCGTGAGTGGATAGACCTTATTCAAAATAAAGATGTTATAGGTATAGATGTAAATATAGAGCAAGAAGTAGATCTTATAGTCAAGAAAGTTATAAATCCATTTCTAGTTAATCTCAGAAAGCATAAGTCATTTTTTATTAAAAATATTGATTTTGATGAAATTAAAAAAATATGGATAAAACGTATTTCTGATATAACAGTAATATATTACAATTTATACCGTATCAAAAAAAAACCGAATAAATTATTGGTTACAGAGGTTGCAAAACCACTACATAAATTAATTACTCTCGCTTTCCAAAGAGATGGCGTTGAGGTTTTCTGTTTTCATCATGGAAATGATGCAAGTTATTCTCAATATAGGCATAGCCATGAAATGACAGTTTCACATTGTCAGTATTTTCTTGTACCGACAAAAGGCATTGCAAAAAGATATGACAGAGATTATTCACATATTCCAATCGAGAAAAGAAGTAATACGAAATATATTTCCGTAGAGGATAATAGCTTGTATAAGGCTTTTATAGAGAATAAAAAAGTTAAAAAAAGACCTGTAGTTAATAGAATAATGATTATGGGTTATCCGGCAAACTCCAATCGATATGCAAGTGAAAATGGTCTATTTTTTTATCAAAAGGTTGATTTAGAATACAGACTAATCAATTTTCTAAAAAATAATGGATATTATGTTATTTATAAGGCGCACCCAGATAGGTTACGTGAGGTACAAGGGTTGTTTAATAATTTAGTTGATGAGTATATAATAGAAAAATTTGAGAATGTTTGGCATAAGGCTGATGTTTTTATATTTACATATACTTCAACATCAACTTTTGGGTATTCGCTTGTAACTAACAGACCTATTTTGTTATTAGATAATGCAAAAAAATGTAGGAATTTATCGGATTATTTTTTGTTAAAAAATAGAGTTAATATTATTGAAACAGATACTAGAACAAATACCCGTATTATTTTTGATAAGCATAAGCTATTAAAAACATTGAAACACACACATCACGATATGACAAATGAAGATTCATATGTTAAAGAAATATTTAATTCTAATACTATTTAAATTGTAAATACATGGTACATACTATATGTTAAAAAAATCAAATATATTGGTAACAGGCGGAACCGGTTCGTTTGGACACTCTTTTGTGAAGATGACATTGGAAAAATATAATCCAAAAAGAATTGTTATATTCTCTAGAGATGAAATGAAGCAATGGGAGATGGCTAAACTGTTTAAAGATGACAGTAGAGTAAGGTTTTTCATTGGAGACGTTAGAGACAAAGAACGCTTATATCGAGCATTAGATGGTATTGATTATGTAGTACATGCTGCCGCAACAAAGATTGTTCCCACAGCAGAATATAATCCATTTGAGTGTATAAAAACGAATATAAATGGCGCAATGAATTTGATTGATGCGTGTCTAGATCAAAAAGTTAAAAAAGTCATTGCCCTTTCAACAGATAAGGCAAGTAGTCCTGCTAATCTTTATGGTGCAACAAAGCTAGCATCAGATAAATTATTTGTGGCAAGTAATTCATATTCTGGAAGTGAAAGTACACGATTCGGAGTTGTTCGTTATGGAAATGTTATGGGGTCACGTGGTTCAGTTATTCCTTTTTTTATTCAGCAAAAAGAAACGGGAGTGCTTCCTATAACAGATGAAAGAATGACTAGATTTATGATTACTCTTGAGCAGGGAGTTGAGTTGGTATGGAAAGCTTTCGATAACATGGTTGGTGGTGAAATATATGTAAAAAAAATTCCTTCTATGAAGGTTGTAGATTTAGCAAAGGCAGTTAGTATCGACGTTAAATATGAATTTGTTGGTATTCGCCCAGGTGAAAAATTACATGAAGAAATGATTAGTGCAGAGGACTCTGTCTATACATATGAATACGAAGACTACTACAAAATATTGCCCGCTATCCATCGGTGGAGTGAAGATCCTTTGCGTATTAATGGCGGTAGAAAAGTGCCTAAAGATTTTAGATACACATCTGAAAATAACATCGAGTGGATGACTATTAATACACTACAGCATTGGATTGATGAAAATAGAAATAAAATTGGTACAATGTAACCAAAAAACAGAAGATATTATGGTGAACTAATGAACAACAACTTAACTGAACAAGAAAAATTTTGGACTGGAGAGTTTGGAGAAGATTATATACATAGAAATCAAGGTGATAAATTTATAGCATCTAACGCCTCTATGTTTTCAAAGATTATCAATTCTACAGGGAGGATTTCTTCAATAGTAGAATTTGGGTGTAATATTGGGCTAAATTTACAAGCTTTAAGTATGTTACTACCAGATTGTAAACTATCAGGAGTTGAAATTAACGGAAAAGCTGCTGAATATGTTAGAGATTCTTTGGGAATTGATGTGATAAATGAGTCTATCATTCATTTTCAGGAAAAAAATAAGTTTGATTTAACTTTTACAATGGGGGTATTGATACATATTAATCCTGATTATCTTAGCAACGTGTATAGCAGGCTGTATGATTTATCTAAGAAATATATTATGGTAGCTGAATACTATAATCCAACTCCAGTGTCCATCAACTATAGAGGGCATACTGATAAATTATTTAAGCGTGATTTTGCAGGAGAGATAATGGATATGTATCCTAATCTAAAGCTAGTTGATTATGGCTTTATATACCATAGAGATGATGCATTTCCTCAGGATGATATCACGTGGTTTCTAATGGAAAAAATGCTATAAATAATGATTAGTTATGGTCGTCAAAGTATATCTGATAGCGATATCAAATCAGTAGTTGATGTATTAAGGTCTGATTACTTAACACAAGGTGAAGTGGGCTATAAATTTGAAGATGCGGTGTGTAAATATACTGGTGCAAAATATGCAACTTCTACTAATAGTGGTACATCTGCCTTGCATCTTGCGTGTTTAGCACTCCAATTAGGCAAGGGGGACGTACTTTGGACCTCCTCTATTACATTTGTAGCATCAGCGAATTGTGGACTGTACTGTGGCGCTGATATAGACTTTATCGATATAGACCGAAATAGTTGGAATCTCAGTATCAAAAGTTTACGTACTAAACTAGAGGAGGCGGAAAAGAGTAATAAGCTCCCTAAGATAGTAGTTGTGGTGCATTTGTGCGGGCTTCCATGTGAGATGGAAGATATTTATTTCCTATCAAAAAAATATGGATTCTTTGTGATAGAGGATGCTTCACATGCTATTGGTAGTAAATACAAGGATAATTTAATAGGAAATTGTGAGTATAGTGATATAACTATATTTAGCTTTCATCCGGTGAAAACAATCACCACTGGAGAAGGAGGGATGGCTGTAACTAACAGTGAGAAGCTTTCAGAAAGAATGAAATTATTGAGATCCCACGGGATAACTAAAGACCCCAATCTTATGACAAAAAAAATGGATGGCCCTTGGTATTATCAGCAGATTGATCTTGGTTTTAATTACCGTATGACAGATATTCAAGCGGCATTAGGGTGCAGTCAAATACAACGTCTTAGTTATTTTGTTTCTAAAAGAAATGAAATAGCGGATAGGTATGATCGTGAATTGTCAAAACTGCCACTAACTTTACCAATGAGATGTGCTGATGTGGTTTCAAGTTTCCATCTTTATGTAGTTAGAATCATACTTAGAAAATCTAGAAGAACGCATAGGGAAGTTATCGAGTATTTACTATCAATGGGCATTGGGGTGAATGTGCATTATATTCCATTACATACCCAGCCATACTATATAAAAAACGGGTATTGTGTTAATCAATACAAAGAAGCTGATTTATATTATTCAGAAGCAATAAGTCTTCCGATTTTCCCAGATTTATCGATAGAGGATCAAATGTATGTTGTCAAATGTTTAAGTGATGCTGTTGTATGAATATTGCAATAATACCAGCACGTGGTGGTAGTAAAAGGATACCAAGAAAAAATATAAAAAATTTTTGTGGTAAGCCAATCATAGCCTGGTCTATAGAGGCAGCAATAAAGTCTAATTTATTTGGCGAAGTGATTGTATCAACAGATGATGAAGAAATTGCTGAAATTGCTAGACACTATGGTGCAAGCACTCCTTTTTTGAGGCCGAAGAAATTATCAGATGATTTTACTGGGACAAATGCGGTTGTTAAACATGCTATAGAGTGGCTTAAAGAAAGGGGTGATAATATTGAATATGTTTGCTGTATTTATGCAACTGCTCCATTGATACAGTCAAAATATATTAGAGAAGGATTTGTAAAGTTGATTAAAGAAAAAAGTAAATTTTCCTTTTCAGTAACAACATTCTCATTTCCTGTGCAAAGAGCTTTATCTATAAAAAATAATTTAATATATCCTGTATGGTCAGATACTATACTTAATAGGTCGCAAGATCTAGTAGAGTACTATCATGATGCAGGGCAGTTTTATTGGGGATTGGGCAGTTCATTTGTTAATGATATTGATATGTTTAATGAAAATTCAACTCCAGTAATAATTCCACGATATTTTGTTCAAGATATTGATACTTATGAAGACTGGAAAGAGGCTGAGAGTATTTTTAAAGCTATTAATTACAAAAGTACATATAAAATAAATAAAAATGACTTGAATTAAATGTATAAAAATGAAAAACATCTTATTAAGCAATTAGAGTTGCTCAATAAGAAATATAACGTACAAGGCATTAAGGCTGAATTTGAGGCAGAGGGTTCGTCATTCAGAGACGTTAATAGGTTAAATAGAATTTGTGCAAAACTTAATATAGGTTTATTCCTCAAGATAGGAGGTCCAGAAGCAGTAAGGGATATTAAAGACTCTTTAGAACTAGGGGTTGCTGGATTAATAGCGCCTATGATTGAAAGTAAATTTGCTGCAAAGAAATTTATTGATGCATATAAAAAAATCTATCAAGATAAGTCAATTCATACTTCATTAAATATTGAAACTAAAATTGGCATTGAAAATATTAAGGATATAGTTGATTTTTCTGTTGGATCTGTTGACAATATAACGATTGGTCGAACTGATTTAACATCATCATTCTTTGATAAGGATCTTAAACAAGATTCAAATTTCATTTTTCAATTAATTGAAAAAGTTGCACCAATAATAAGTGAAAATAAGATGAGCTTAACTGTTGGTGGTGGAATTACTCAAAAAACAATTGAAAAGATAAAAAAAGATTTCCCTAATTTAACAGATTCAATTTTAAAAATAGAAACAAGGAAAGTTGTTTTTTATACAAGCGATCTTCTTAATGGGGAAAACCCTATTGAACAGGCGTTAAAATTTGAGAAATTGTATATTTTGTCAAAGAAAGATTTTAGCGACATGTATGTTGACTCTGAGATCTCTAGATTGACCGAATTAAGTAGGAGGGTTGACAAGTGAAAGATTTAGTTTTTTTTATTCCCGCGCAAGAAACAAATAAATACCATAAGCTAGGAGATTTAGCACCGTTTGGTGATACAACATTGCTTCAGTGGAAAATCTCTCAGTGCAAAAAAGTTGTAGGAGATGATTGTATTTACATATCGTCAACCTCTGATAAGATTAAAGACGTTTCTATAATAGAAAATGTAAGTCATATTAGAAGGTCTAATCTTAGTATAGAGAAAGAATTAAAATTATTTGCTGAAAAAATTAAAGAAAATACTATCATATGGGCAAATGTAACATCTCCATTTCTGGGGAACTTTGAATTTTCAAAAATGTATCGTCAGTTTGTTGATAGTGATTGTGATTTGCTTATGTCAGTTTTAGAAAAGAAAGATTATGCTTTTTATCATGGAGAAAGGATTAATTTTAAAAGTAAATTTATTGATAGAAGTGATATTGATCCTATTGTTTTAGCAACAAATGGTGTTTATATTTTTAATAAAAAATATATTAGCCAGGATAATGATCTTTTAGATACAGAAAGAATACACTTTTATAGATTAGATAAACTTCCTGCAATAGAGATAAAAGACATTTTAGATTATTCAATTTCACAAGAGCTTATTTCGCTTTATTTTAGTAATATGATTGATTAAAATTAGTTACGTAATAAGAAATTTATATGAAAAATCAAGTTTCAGCATTGATAGCAGTTAGGAGTGGATCTGTTCGTGTGAAGAATAAGAACATGAGAGATTTTAATGACTCTACCCTGTTAGAGCTAAAGGTAAAACAATTACAAAAAATAGAAGAAATAGATGAGATTGTAGTTAATTCAAATAGTGACGAAATGTTAGACCTTGCTGAAACTTTGGGCGCAAAGTCGATAAAAAGAGATGATTATTATGCGTCAAATAATATTTCAATGAGTGATGTTTTTGAAAATATGGCAAAACAAATGAGTTGCGATGTGATTTTGTATGCAAATTGTACAAATCCACTAGTAGAGACAAGAAGCTATGTTGATGCAATCAATACTTTTTTTGCAAATAATAATAAATATGATTCTTTAGTTTCATGTCACGATGTAAAAGAATTTATGTATCTTAATAATAAGCCATTAAATTATGATCCTAAAAATCAACCAAGGAGTCAAGACCTTCCAGATGTTGTTGCTTTGAATTTTGCAATTTCAGTAATTTCCAAGTTGGGTATGATTAAGAATAGAAACATAATTGGTGAGAGCCCATACTTTTATAAGTTAGATGAAGTTGAATCAGTTGATATTGATACGCCTTTAGATTTTTTTATTGCCGAAAAATTACATAGGCACTTAAAAATAGAAAAGAAAGTTTTGTTTTAATATTTATATAAACACATATTAAGTAGTGGTAAAAATAATAACTGATAATTTTTTTATAGACAATATTAAATTAGTTGTTTTTGATAAAGACGGTACGATCTTTGATTTGCATAAATACTGGTCTTTTGTAATCACAGAAAGAGCGAAATATTTTTCTTTGCTTGTTTCAGATATAAATAAAAATGTGATTATAGATGAACTTGTTAATTCAATGGGTATGGTTAAAGACGGAAAGTTAAGTAAAAATGGGCCTGTAGGCGTAAAGTCGAGGTCTTATATCATTGAGGTGGTGTATCAGATAGTAAAGAGATATAGGGGTATTACTAGTAAAGATGAAATTGAAGATGGATTCAAGTTTGTCGATAAAGTTGTTGATAATAATTTAGATAAGGTTGTGGATAAGCTTCCTGGCGTTGACAAATTAATACACTCCTTAAAGGGTCATGGGTGTTTCATTGCTATGGCTACATCAGATATAAGCAAGAGGGCGTTTAGCGTATTAAATCATGCAGAAATAATTGACTATTTTGATTGCGTACTTGCTTCTGATCAAGTAACAAATCCAAAGCCTAGTAGTGAAATAATACATAAAATTATGTCAGATTTTGATAACATAAAGTCCAGTGAAGTTGTTTTAATTGGAGATAGTATCGTAGATCTAAAAACAGCTAAAAATTCAGGCATTAATTTTATTGGTGTGAGAACTGGATCTTGTTCGAATGAGCTTATTCAACAATCAGATTTTTTAGTCAATAGTCTTTTAGATATAAGAATTGAAAAAAGCATTCATAATATAATATAATTTTTTTTAATAATTGTGTATAAATCATCCATGCTAAATATGGTTTGCGTTATGTTTTTTGGTGAAAAATTAATCTAGGTGATGTTGTTTTTATGTTGTATATGAGTAGATATTTATTAAGTGGAATAATTTATGAAGCAGTATTTTAAAAGAATAATAAATGAATATGGTTTAAGGGCAATTGATTTGTCATTAGTGCGTACAGTATTTAGAATAATACGTGGTAGATGGAATATAGTTCTCCTTGCTCAAAAAGAAATAGAGAGAGGTTTTTTTTGCACAAGTCCGTTTAAAGTTAAAAGTATTTTAGATGGTGTTAAATTAAATATTGTTGATATTGGATCTAGGGGGGGGGTTGAAAATGGGCTATTAAAATATATAGACTGTATGAATGTCTCAGTAGTTGAGCCAGATGAAGATGCACCATTAAAGAGTGGTGATAATATTAAAGTTATAAGAGATATAATAGGGTCAGATAGAGGGAAGTCTATTCTAAATATATGTAAAAATCCAATTTTCAGCTCTGTACTTGAGCCTAATGGTAATTTTTTAGATCTTTATACAGCGTCAAATACAAAAGGATTTTCTGTTGAAAAGAGAGTTACACTTAAAACCTGTACTCTAGAAGATGTAATTATGCAAGGATATGGCGGTGTGGATTATTTAAAACTTGATACACAAGGTTCGGAGTTTGATATTCTTCAAGGTATTGGTTCGTTTCGTCCATTAATTATAAAAACTGAAATAAGCTATGTTCCTTTATATAAAGATCAGACAGTTTTTTTCCACCTAGGAAAGTTTTTGTATGACAGTGGCTATGTAATGTTTCATACATCGTATGGAGGGAAAAGTAGTCCAGAAAGACATAGATCTAGTAAGCCGTATGAATATACTGTGATGCCATTACATGGAGATGCGTGGTTTATGCCTGATTGGACAAGAAGTAATGGAGCAGAAATTATAAGTGGAAGAGAAAAACAATATAAAGCTTTGATGTCTATATTTGGTATGAAAGATTTGCACAAATACGCAACAAGCTACTTAGCACAGTTATAATATACTGTGGAATAATAAATTAGCTTTCCGTATGGCAACTATAGTTCACACATATATTTATGGATACAAATTTTAGTAAATCATGCTACATAATAGCTGAGATTGGTTTAAATCATAATGGCGATTATACGTTAGCAAAAGACTCTGTAATCGCAGCAGCTAAAGCTGGAGCAAATGCGGTTAAGTTTCAGAATTTTGTAACAGAGGATTTTTTGTCAGACAAGAGTATATTACATACATATAAAAATTGCGATAAAGAAGTTACAGAGCCATTATTTGATATATGCAAAAAATCTGAATTTAAAAAAGAATGGTTTCCTGACTTATTGAAACTTTGTAAAGACTTAGATGTAGATTTTTTGAGTACACCGACATCAGAAAGTGGTGTAGATGATTTAATAGCATATGATATTAAATATATAAAAAACGGTTCAGATTATTTATCTCACATACCTCTTTTAAAGTATATGGCATCAACTAATGCAACAATTATCATTTCTACTGGTATGGCGTATCAAGATGAAATAGATGATGCAGTAGATGCTATACTAGAAATACGGCCTGATAAATCTAAATTAGTAATTATGCATTGTACTAGCAGTTACCCAACATATGTAGAGGACACAAATCTTAGGAAGATACAAACATTAATAGAAAGATATAATGTATCTGTTGGTTTTTCTGATCATACTGAGGGATGGATAGCAGCTGTTCAATCGGTAACTTTAGGTGTAAAAATGATAGAAAAACATTTTACATTAGATAAGAATCTACCTGGTCCAGATCATTGGTTTAGTTCTAATCCTGAAGATTTTAAAGAGCTAGTAGATCAAATTAGATTGGCTGAAAATAGAATGGGAATAAAAGAACTTAGGCCAGCGCAAAGTGAAATGAAAGTTCTCAATCAGTGGAGATTGGGTCTGGTATGGGATAGAAATATAACAGCAGGAAGTTGTATTATGCCGAAAGACATTGCAATAAGAAAGCCTGCAACTGGATTGCGACCAAAGGAGTTAGATTCAATTATTGGCTGCCAAACAGTAAGAAGCTGTAAGAAAGGGGAATCTGTGTTTGATACAGACTATGTAGCCTATTGAAAAATAATAAAAAATATACTGTATTAGTAACAGGAGGGTGTGGGTTTATTGGCTCGCATATAGTTGACAGATTAATCAGTGATAGTTACGAAGTGGTGATTATAGATGACTTATCCACTGGATCTTTAGACAAATTGAATACAGCCGCTATTTTTTATCAGGGCGATGTGTGTGACGATTATTTTGTTAATAAAATTTTTGAGCAACATAAGTTCGACTATGTGATTCATGAAGCAACAACAATTAACACTAATGCGCTTCATGAAAAACCATTGCATGATATTAAAAGTTCCGTAAATTCAACCATTATTATTGCAGAGAACTGCATTAAGTATAATGTTAAAAATTTTGTTTTTGCTTCGTCAGTAGCTGTTTATGGTCGTTCTGAATCTTTACCTGTTTCTGAAAATAGTCTTATAAATCCAATTTATTCTTATGGTATCGCCAAATATACAGCTGAATCTTATTTACGATATTTCTTTACTTATTATGGGTTAAATTACCAGATCTTGAGGTACGCAAATGTATTTGGACCAAGGCAAACTATTTTTGGAGAGGTTGGTGTAATAGCTATTTATACAGATAGGTTAATTAAGGGAGAGCCGTTAATTATATTTGGTAATGGAAAGCATCAGAGAGATTATATATATGTTTCTGATGTTGTTGAGTTTACAATCAAATCCATGAAATTTAAAAAGCCTTCTGTTTATAACGTAGGTAGAGGCGTCCCTGTAAGTGTTAATGAGGTATTCGCTGAATTTCAGGAGAATAGTTCAAAGAATATGACAGCAGCCATCCATAAGCCTGAAAGGTTTGGAGAAATAGGAAAGTTTTTTTGCGATATTGACCATGCATTAAATACAGGGTGGAAAGCACATATTAGCATGAAAGATGGCATTAGAAATACTATAGATTATTTTAGTAAAAAATATCATGCTTGATATCAACTTAAGAAACGTAGTAGATAATGACGAGACCTTATTGTTTAAATGGAGAAATATTGATGAACTAGTGGAGCTTTCATATTATAAGAAGAAAGTTACGCTTGATGAGCACAAACAATGGTTTAGAAGTAAAATTATAAATCCAGATTGTGAGTTGCATGTTGTTCAATTAAATAGGAAAAATATAGGGTTAATTAGAATGGAGTTGGTGCATAATAAGTGTGAGATATCTGTTTATCTTATACCTGGAAATGAAAGAAAAGGATATGGATATAAAGCTTTAATCCAAGCTTTCAATAGAAGCAATCTTAAATGTCCATCTTATATAGCTAAAATTCAATTAAAAAATATCCCTAGCCAAAAATTATTTAAAAAGTTAGAATTTATAGAGGTTTTTAAAGATAATACATTTGTTATATATCAAAGGCTATGTTTTTCAAAATGACTGATATCTCTAATATTTACAATAAAATGCTTTCTAATGGCAAGAAAGATTACGAAAGAGTAGGATGGGGTAGTTTAGAAAGCCAAGAAAAACGCTTTCATATACTTACAAAGATTGGGGACTTGAATAATTGCTCTATTTTAGATGTTGGTTGTGGTCTAGGTTCATATTTTGAGTATGTTAATGCAATATTTGAAAAAGTTTTGTATACAGGAACTGATATTAATTCTAAAATGATAAGTGAGGCCCAACTACGTTATACTGAAACGGAGTTTGTACATACAGACATTACTTCAAGTTCGCATAGTTTGAGTGGTAGAAAATTTGATTATATTTTTTTATCAGGTGCTTTAAATTTAAGTGAAGATGGACATAATAAGATTATAAAGAGTGTTATGAATACAATGTTTGAAATGGCAAATAAAGGCATAGCAATTAATTTTCTAAGTATTTTTTCAGATTACATATCACCAGGAGAATTTTATTGCAATCCTATAGATATGATAGAGGTTGCATTTTCTTTAAGTAGAAAAGTAACTCTTCGTCATGATTATATGCCTCATGATTTCACTATATATATTTATAAATAATTAAATAATTAATGAATATATTAATACGAGTTGATTCGTATTCTGAAATTGCACTTGGCCACCTAAACAGGTGTATTAATTTAGGATTTTCTTTGCTAGAATACGAGCACAATCTGCTTTTTGTATGCTATGAAGATGAGACATCTAGAAAAAGATTAAATGAGGTTGAGTTTAACTTTCAACTAATACCTTTTAAGATTAATGATATTAATAACTTAGACAAAGAGTTTAAATATTTAAAGAGTGTATCTCAAACAATAGATTTACTTATAGTTGATTCGTATAGTGTCAATGATAACTACTTTAGAATGCTAAGTAATATATTTTCTAAGATAGTTTATCTAGATGATTTAGGTTTTGATGTTGATGTTGATATGGTTATTAATCCTTCATGTAAAGTAGAAAAAAGTGACTATATGGCAAAAGATGTGCTTTCTGGAATTGACTACGTAATACTTGGACCAGAGTACAGCGTTGGCAGGCTAGATAAGATTGATTTAATGAAGGATTCTATATTGATTACTATGGGAGGAATTGATCACTATAATCTATCTTCACGTGTAATTGCAATTATTGAAGAAATATCTACAAATATAGAGGTCAATCTGTTGATTGGACCATACTATGAAAATATTGATTTGATAAAAAATTCTATAATTGATAGCAATTTAAAAATTAATATTTTGGAAGATATTTCTAATATTAGTTCAATTATATTAAAAAATAATATGGCCATTACTGCTGGTGGATTTACAGTATATGAAATGGCAGCAATGTCTACTCCATGTATTGGTATTGCACTATGGGATAATCAATCAAACAATATAGAATGTATGTCCAAAAAACATGCATTATTACCGCTTTATTACTCTAGTGAATATGAATTTGATAGACATTTAAAGAAAGAGTTAATTAAGTTAATTAGCAATACTAATCTAAGGTTAGAAATGTCAAGAAGAGCAAGAATGGTTGTTGATGGAAATGGAGCAGATAGGATTAGTAAAGCAATTACAAAAAAATATTCAACAAAGTTTAATTGTAGTCTGCGATGATATTGACCGCTCACCAACCAGTATATCTTCCATGGCTTGGATTGTTACATAAGATTGCTATTTCAGATTTGTATTGCTTCTTTGATATTGTTCAATATCAAAGAAAAGATTACAACAATAGGAATAAGATAAAAACTCACAGTAAACCTATATGGCTTACAGTCCCAGTTAAGTCGAGTGGAAGGTTAAATTCAAAAATCAATGATATAGAAATTATTAATAAAGGTTGGAATAAGAAACATATAAGGTCTATAGAGATTAACTATAGTAAGGCTAAATATTTTGATAAGTATATAGATGGGCTAAAAAATATTATTTTGGAAGAGCATACTCTTCTATCAGACCTGAACTATAGTGTTTTAAAATACGCACTATCAGTTTTAAATATTGATACAAAAATAGTAAAAGCAAGTGATTATAATTTTACCGGAGACAAATCTGACTTGGTATTGGATATGTGCAAAAAGCTATCTGCAGATATATATATATTTGGCAAGCAGGGAAGGGATTATGCCAATATCGATAGTTTTTTGGAGTATTCAGTAACTCCAATATTTCAAGATTATCGTCATCCAATATATTCACAACTACATGGTGATTTTGTTCCTAACATGTGTTTTCTAGACCTTATTTTTAATCATGGTCAAGATTCATACAATATATTAATGTCTGAAAATATAAGAATTACACAAAACTAGTAATATTTAAGGAATTTATATGAAAATAGTTATTTTTTTTAGAAAGCATAATGACCTGGATCATGGTCTGCCAATAGTTGACCATCTAGTTAGAAACAAAAAACAATATGTTGAAGTATATGGAGTAAGAGAAGACTATAAGAGCTGTGACAAACATTTAAATTATTTAAAAAACAAACTTAGTTTAAAAGTAAATTCATTTGAGCATGTATATAATTCCAAAATGGATAGTATGATTATTTCTGCAATTACAAGGATTAAATTATTGTCTGAGTTGTTGCCTAAAAATATTATCGGCACTATCATTAGCATATTCAAACATAATATAGTTAGGCTCTTAGAGTATATGGCATCCGGTCCAGTAAAAAGATTTGTTAGTACATTGGAAAGTGATTCGGTTGTATTGGTTGACTATGGCACAGAGTCACTATATCCATTTCGTTATATATTAAAACATTGTAAACAAAAAAACATAAGAATTATCGCATACCAGCATGGTTATTCAGTCTTTACCAATCGTGATCCAATTAAAATCAAAAAATCATTCTTACCAAAAAAACTCCACTCTATCTTATTCGCTAAACCACCTCGTAAGTATTATGATAAATATCTTGTTGGTCCTTACCAAAAGGATAATTTTTTTAAAGGCACTACATATAAAGATTTTAAACAATTATCTATAGTTGAAGAAATAGGAACCCCAAGGTTTTGTACTGAATGGGAAGATATTTTTATAAATAATGATAAAGATATATGTGCGAGCAAGCATAATAAAATATCTAATTCTGAAGATAGTATAAATGTTGTATTTTTTCTATCAAGCTCAAAGTTTAATTTAGATCAAGGCTTGTTATACGAAACTATTGACGAGTTACGCAATCTTAAAAAGGTTAACTTGTTGATTAAACCGCACCCATGTTCTGGTGTCCCTTCTTTAATAAAAGATAATATTTTTAATGACAATATATCCAATCTTAGCTCTTCAGAGTTAATTAAGTGGGCTGATTTAGGTATTATTTTTGGAAGTAGCATGGGTTTTCAAATGCTTGAAGAGAGGGTGGGGTTAATTTTTCCAACATATTTAGATAAAAACAGTACTATTTATGAAGAAAACAATGTTGCGATTGTAGTTGATTCTTTAAAAGAAATGATAGATTTTATGGTTGAATACCCCTCCAAAAATAATATGCCAAATGAGCTAACTATAAGTAATTTTAGAAATAAGTATATATATAATAATATGACATATAATGAAATTATGGATGCATATTGCTATTTTGTCTAGAGTAGATTATGAATGAAAATGTTTTAATTGTTGCAGCACATCCAGATGATGAAGTATTAGGTTGTGGTGGTGTTATAGCAAAACATATCGATGATAATGATAATGTGTCAGTGGTGTTTATGGCTGATGGTGTAGAATCCAGGAATTATCAAGATTTTGAATCCAATATTAGCGACAGAAAAACACATGCATTAAAAGCATGCTCTATTTTGGGTGTAAATAATCCAATTTTCTTGAACTTTCCTGATAATAGGATGGATTCTATACCACTGTTAGATGTTATTAAATCTATTGAAAAAATTATTGACAAATTAAGTCCGACTATCATATACACACACAATGACTCTGATTTAAATATCGATCATCGCATAACCTATCAGGCAGTAATGACATCTTGTCGTCCTCAACAGGGGTCATCAATAAAAAAAATTTATTTATTTGAAGTCTTGTCAAGCACTGAATGGAGTTTATCATCATATGGTTCGTTTGTTCCAAATTGTTTTGTTGATATTACAAATTTTATAGATGTAAAAATAGATGCATTAAATGAGTATTTATATGAAATTAACGAATTTCCACACCCCCGTTCTGTTGAGGCGGTCAAGGCATTGGCAAAAATTAGAGGATCTAGTAGTGGTTTTATGTATGCCGAAGCCTTTAAGGTTGAGAGAGATATTGTTTCATAATTTACTAAGTGGCGCAATAAGCTTTACACTGTGCAAATAATATCCATTTCATTGCATATTTTATAGTACGTACAAGGTTGAATTCTATATTACAAATATAGAATTATTTATATAAGTTATATAGTGCCCCAACAAATTAAGACAACAATTTAAGATTTCTTATTTCGAACGAGTTAAACTTAACCCAACAATTCGG
>ENA-OREN01002595-OREN01002595.1-marine-metagenome-genome-assembly--contig:-NODE-2595-length-18098-cov-4.328006_pt1 | contig 18098 bp, 18 predicted proteins | sample MGYA00248624_ERZ508555 | MGnify/ENA primary metagenome ERZ508555 (study PRJEB26222, sample SAMN06267773) | marine metagenome | isolation source: Saanich Inlet, British Columbia, Canada | place...
CGTAATGTGTACAACTCGGTGTGGGCCACCGAACTCGACGCCGGCAACTTCCAACGCAAGGTAACCAGCGCAGATGGGTTCCTCTCAAGGCTTGAGAGCCCCCCTGTTCGCTCTGGCGACAAGGGTGGCAGGCCCGCATCACTGTGGAAGGCCGGGCCCGCCAAGAAGCTGAACCCCCCGATAACCAGGCCATCCAAGACGCAGTAAGCCGGCCATTGCCATCTAGATGGCAATGGCCACCAACTCATCGACCGTTGCCAGGAACGCGTTGGCGGCAAGCTCACCTGCCCAAACCCAGGCGATCGACCAGCAAGATGACCGCTACACCCACCAGCAGAATCCACCAGACCATCGAGAGTGCCGAGAGGCCGGGGCAGTAAAGGTGGTTGGCGACCCAGTCGTCGGACCGGAACTCGCCACCACAGGTGGGGTCTCTGCCGGGCCCGAAAAATCCGTAGAGAGCTCCGGCCACCATCACAGCGATGAGGCACATGCCGAGTCGGTCCTTAAAGCAAGTGAATGCCACACCCAGAGAATAGGGACGGGGTGTGACAGCGTTAACTAGACAGGTCGCGGCTGAAGATTGGCTTCACGATCAGATAATTGCCCTCGGTTCCCACGACAACTACCGGGCGTCGCTTGCCGACGCGATCCCTGCCACCCGGTCGCCAGGGTGGGAGGTCGTCCAGCCGGTACCGCGTACCGGTTGGACGATGTCGTCAACCTGGTCGACGACGGTTTCGATGACGACCGGGCAGTCGATTGAACCGTTCGCGTGTCGGGGCATCAAGAGGCGCTGGAGTCTGGTTCGACATACGACAGACGGCGGATCAATTCGAAGGTTCCGGAGTCAATACCCAAAGTGCCGCCGCATAGCCGAGAGGCATGGGCACGGCGTCACCGATCCACTTGGTGAGTAGGCGCGTGGTCGGCGGTTTCGGTGGTTCATGCGGACTCTCGGAGGGGAGAGCGAAACGGTAATCGTCTGGGAATCCCTGGATTCGAGCGGCTTCCCGTGGAGTGAGCATCCTCAGCCGGGTCGGGTGGATGAATCGACCTCGGCCGGGTGTAACGAAGCCGGTGGTCAGAGTCGGTGCTGGTTCCCAGGGGCGCATCCTGCCGTAGACCGCCGTGTAGGTAGTCCCCTCAACTATTGAGCCATCGGGGTGTATTTCACCGGGCCGGTGTAGACGGTTGTGCATTTCCGGAGGAAGGTCGTATTTCGTTGGGTTCTCCTTAAACCACTTGAACCGGTCCTTGGTCCCGATCCCTTCCGGATCGTTGCGATCGGGGCGATCTTTGTGCGCCGGCTGGCGGTCCATTCCGCCGTCTGGCTTGTCGGAGAAATCCTCGTAAGTCTCTACATCCTGCAACTGATCGGTGGCCCACCGCACGGGCAACGGCATCCCATCGTGCAGATAGAGAGCCTCTTTCACTTCCTTTAGTGCGACGGGGGGCCCGAGATCCTTCTTCCGTGCCACCATGAAGAATCGAGAGCGGGTCTGAGGCCAACCCATCGACGAAGCCTTCAAGACGCCTTCGTCCACCCAATAGCCACTGTTTTCCAGAAGCGAGCGTGCAGTCTGGACCACCCTCTCCTTGTCATGGCGGGCGGTGGGGACGTTCTCGATGATCACCATCGGGATGTCGAGGGCGACGGCAATAGCAGGAACGTCCAGGTAGGCGGCGTTCCGTTCGTCGTCGCGTCTCGTGTGGTTGTTCAGGTTCGAGTGGCCTTCGCACGGCGGACCTGCGAGTAGCAGATCGATCTGCTTTTCTTCATGCAGATCACTCCATTTCCTGGGGCTGAGCTGCGGGTGGGATCCAGTTCTCCAGGTCGCGTTGGTGATTTCCTTGACTTGCCTGGCGTTCCCTTTGTGGTCGACTTCACCCTTGAGTACATACTCGACTTCGGGCTCATAAACGACCAGGTCCGAAACCTTCCCCTTGTAGGTGAATCGCTCATCCGAGCCGTGGTTCTGGGCGTAGATGTCGACGGCGGCGGCGTCCAGGTCGGCGGCGGCCACGCTTTCGAACTCCCAACCGGCCTCTCTGCAGAACTGTCGAACGCCGTGGGCTAGACCACCGGGTCCGCAGAAGACTTCTGCTACTCGAAGTCGTCCGCGCTGATCGGCCGCCTCCGGTCTTTCACCTTTGAGAACGGCCCACCACCATTTGGGCAGAGCCAGCAGTTCCTCTGGGAGGACTGGTTCCGCCTCGGTTGGGTTCTCATCTACAAGTGACGTGTCGATGGTCGCCGAGTACTTGGTGCCGCCGATGGTGATTATCCGGGTGATGGATCCCTCGCCACGATCAACGCACTGGTGTTGTGCATCTGAGCGGCTCGTCTGGGTGTCAGGGGTTGGCATCAATGGGGATCATGGCATGGGCCGCTTCACCGGTACTGTCAATGTCGCTTCTGCCCAAGAGTGGGATTTCTATAGGTGCATGGCCCAATGGTGGTCGACGTATTCGTCTGCGTCTTCGTCTGTCCAACCGGTCGGTACGACGTTGGTGTTCGATCGCGTGATGTCTTTGGCACACAGACGAAGAGGGTCACGAGTCAGTGGCTGGCTGGCTTGCCGGCGAAGAATCGCTCGGACCAGTACTGGGGTGTACCCGGTGTCCACTGGGATCAGATGCGATTGCCAGAGGTCGGTTGCGAGCTTTCCCTTCCAGGCGAGTTCATAGGACCCTTCATCGTCTAGAGCCAGGTCGGCTCGGATGTACATCCGAGCCAGTACTGAGACTTCTTTCTTCTCATGGTTCAGGTACCGAAGGTACTTACCGCCCTCCTTGAACTGTTTGTACTTCTCGTGCTGGACGGTGTGATGTCGCCAGACGACAAGCCACCAGAAATATTTCATGACGAGGTACTGCCAAAAGTCCTTGTCGTCTAGGGCTTCGTCTGGCATCCCGGCCGCTTTCAGGCCCCTGTGGAGAAGTTCGGAAAGTCTCCCCTCGATCCGATCTGGATCGTTCTCATAATCCGGGTCGTCTAGGAGTTCCTGGTGGAGGCTTTGCATCTCTTTGACCCGCTTTGCGAGAGGACGAAGGTCCATCGTGTCGCCGGATCCCCTGTCGACCAGGTGTGCTTTGACCTGGGCCCGCTCGTCCGGTCCGAGTTCTTCTTTGCCTAGGAACCTTTTCGCCAGAGTTGTCAACGGTGTCCTGTTGAGTGTGGGATAGCGCATCATTCACCTCCGCTGGCGAGTTCTCGGATGTCCTTACCGAAGTCCGCCTCGAGTGTGTCCTCGACACAAGAAACGAAGATTTCTGGCGTTGCCTTTACGTTCGCGAAGAGTTTCTCCTTTGTGTCCTCCGAGACCGCTCCTTTGTCGTCTCGAGAGAAGGCATCTAATACGTTGTCGAAGACCGAGTTCTTGATGTCTCCCATGGACTTGGGGCCATCGTTGATGGCTTTCGAAGCCCGGTAGATGATTGCCCGGGCCATGTCCATGCCCAGGATCCGTTGCATCAGCGAGGTTCCGAGAGTTCGGGGATTTTCCTCAAGGGATCTCAGCGTTAGTTCGTCTACGTAGAGACCGAAGTCCTCGTCGGTTGTCGCTGGGTCTGTCGGATCTGCTTCAACATCCATGAACCGTTGTGTCTGCTCGTGCTCCTTGATCTTCAGGTCGCTTCTTGCAGGAGCGTCGAGTGGCTTGGGTTCGAATCCTTCGAAATCTTGTCCGGGGTTGATCGCATAGTGGGTTTTGGCCAGCCAGGTGCCCTTCCGGAATGGCCTGAGGGGTCGTTTTTCGATCGTCTTGGAGAGGAGGCACCCGGCCTCGATCCTCAGTGTCTTAGCGGTAAAGGTGAGTGGGCGTTCCCTGTCGTGCCGGCCAGCCAGGGTCACGTTTGGACCATCAAGGGCGGTGAACTCGTCCAAGCTCGCCGAGAACAACTCTTTGGTGATCTTCCAGTAGGTGCTGGAGGCGATGACCACGATCTTTAGATCATCGCTAGAGATCCCATGAGTATCTGCCGCAGTCTTAAGTTCCGAGACCAGAGTTGCGAAGCTCTGCCTGTCCTCACCGAACGAGATCTGGAACCTCTCGTTCAGGAATTCGGTAGGAGAGACTTGTCGAGATCCGTTGTGAGCCACCTCTACGTCTCCGACCCTAAGAACCGTCTCCTGGAAAGCCTTCTGACATTTGCGGAGTCCTGAGTACGGTCGAGAAGAGCGATGTTCACTGGCCATCTGAGGGCCCACCCTTCTGACCTACGCGGTTGGCTACGGGATCCCATTCTCCCGTCCACTCCGCGTCGTGTCCGGCTGATTCGACCTGTAAGACCACCTTCTCGCTAAGGGTCCCTTCGAGGATCACGGTCTCGCCGACCCGTCGCTCTGCGAACCCGCTTGGCGCCGTGACTTTGCAAGGCCAGGGGGAGCCCCCTCGTCCATCTTCTTGGATTCGGTAGGTGATCTCGATTTGAACCTCGAATGGAGCCTCAACGACGACTTTCGGCATCGGCTCAAATGAAATAGCCGCAACCGAGCACACTCCACCTGGCCTGGTTTCTGGTTCGGCCGGCTCGGGGAACTGGACGCTGATTGTTCGGTGTTCTTGCACGTTCTCCACCCTCCTTTTCGTGCCGGCGGCGCCTCCGAAGAATTTCCTCATGAAGCGGGCGAGCTCTGGTAGGTGTGATCTCGAGGTCGTTCGTGCTGGCCTGATGAGTGCCCTTCGGGCCGCGCCGACCCTGGATTTGATGTGCTTCTTCACCTCTTTCGCTAGGTGGTGCGCATCTGATCCGGCTGCTGCTGGGCTGACAGCGGCGGTATTCCACTCGACGTGCATGCCGGCTTCGGTTTGTGTGAGAAGGGTGTTCGTCTCGTCGTCTCCGTTGATGAAGACGCCACGCAGGAATGGTTTGTTGCCGCCGCAATCGAGGTAGGCAACGACCATCCGTGGGCTTCTACAGAGCGCGATAAGTGAGCGGTGCTCAGTGGTGTCCTCGTCTGAAGGCCAGGTCCAAGAGTCATCGGTGTCTTCCCAGATCAGACTGACCACCCCGGGCTTTACCGTCCTACCACTCTCCGGTAACTGCTCGTTGGGCAGATATTTGTTTCGTTTCTTGTCTTCGGGGTTGGTCTGCAGCCATTGGTGGGCCTCTACGAACGGGGCGAGGTCAGGGTTCGTCCTCGGTGATGGCCTCAGTTCTTCCCCGCTGTAGTCCATAACCGAGATCTCAAGGGTCCAGTTGCTGTCAACCAGGGCTGGCCACCAGTAACGCTCTACGGCGAGTACTACGTCTTTCGGTTCGACAATTGGGTCCAGGACGGCGAGTGTGGTTCCGATTCCCCCACCTCCCGATGTCTTGGTGGGGTCTCGGACGTCCATCTGGAAGCCTCTGGCCATCTCGTCGGCTTCGTCACCTTCAAATGGCTTTAACCTGTTTTGCCCGCTTCCAAGGCGCGCCCAACCGGTGAACTCCACGTCGTCAAGGTCGTGGTCTTCCCAGTAGTTGACTCCGATGAAGCGCCTGTCGGTGTCGTCTTTATAGGTGGTACTGCCATCGGTGATATTGGCGTTGAAGGCGGTGTACGCAGCGACGACGCGCACTCCGGAGCACCGGATCAGACCGACCTTCCCGTAGCCGTACGAACCGCCGGATCCTTCTGCCTTCTTGGTGAACCCCACGTTCAGCATCGCGAGGTTGAGCCTGGACTTTTTCCCAGTCCACGGGCCATACATGCCGGTCGTGCCAGAAACCTCGACTAGTTGCATGATTCGGAGCGGATGATCTGGGTCGTCGAGCTTCTCGTAGGTCTTCGGGTCTGCGAGCCCTTGCTTTACTTTGGGTAGTTGTTCAGTACGGTTCGCCAACTCATGAAGGCCAGCTGCCTCGACGAACGCCACCTTTTCTTGGTTTCGGAGTTCTAGGAATCGAAACTCGAGGTGGCAGTCGGGAACAACACCTTCAGCATTCGCACGCTCCCTGGCATTGTCCCAGGAGTTCTGGACGGCTTCGCGGACGAGCAGGCTCGCTTCATTGCTTGGCCGTTCGATTCCATAGGCGCCGAGACCCAGAACACCCGGGTGTTCCAAGGTCACGTTCTTCACGAGGTCCGAGAGCAAGCCCGAGAGGTTGGCTCTGTCCTCGTCGTATTCCTCGAACTTCCACTTTGCTGGGCTCATGCTCTCTACCTCATCTACCTGCGCCGTCTCGTACCGCTTCCTGTCCATCAACCCTCGGGATCAGGGCTTGATGAAGAAATCTCCATTCCCCGGCCCCTCGTCGCTAAGGAACCTATTTTCGACCTCTTTGACCGCCTTGCGGAGTTCTCTGACGATCTTCTTCACGTCCTGTTCCGTCCAGGTGTAGTTGGACCGATTTGAGAGGTTCCCGATCGTCTTGATCGCGTGCGTGGCTCGGTTGACGCGCTTGCTCGCCAGTTCGGCGAATTTTTCCCGTCGGTCTGTGGGGCCAGCCTTCTTAGGTTCCAAGCTTGCTACTCCTTGATCCTTGTGGTTATGCGGCCTGGAGTCATTCCAGCGTTGCCGTTTCTCCTAAGATAACGTAATAGAGTAGCAGTATCTAACAGAAATCCTCGCTTGTCAAGAAAGTATTATGATTCATATATCACCAGTATTGGCGATGATATTCGCCCTTCAGCGGCACTGTCTAGCGATGTCAGATGGTCTGGCCGGAGGGGCTGCATAGTTTCGTCCGAGCGAAACTCGCCCCGGTCAGATTTGCTCCTGTCAGAACCGCGGGGCCTCGCCATCCTCCATCAAACACGGCTCTAGACAGGTTCGCCCCCGTCAGGTCGCTTCGGTGAGATCTGCCCTGGTCCGATCTCCACAGGACAGTTTTGCTTTGGAGTGGTCCGGTTCCCTTCGCCGACGGCGAGTGGGGGGACACCTTCCCTCCAGAAAGCACCAACGATCGCTACATGGCGTGGATCAATGAGTTGGACGTCGCTGAACTGGTCGAGGGATCGCCGGGTCCAGAAGTCGCTGTTGGAATCATGTGCAACTCTGGCGGTTCACATTCCACATTTGAGGTACAGGTCTTTGCCGGGAACTCCAGTGAGGCAACGCGATTGGGCCAAGTTCTCCACGGGCAACTGGAGTGGACTGGCGGGCGGTGGTCGTCCTTGGTTCAGACAAAACAGCGACAATGGATGCCTAGTGATCCTCACTGCTGTCCTTCAAAATTCGTTCTAACCAACCACGAGTGGCGAGATGGCCGCTGGGTTGAGGCGTATTCTGAAGTGTTGGTGAAAGAATCGGAGACCTCAGGGTCCTAGAGAGCAACCGGCGTCTCCCAGAACGAACGTCTGTCACCGCTCCCCCGTCGGGCGGCGGCGTTAGGAGCCCCTAGGTCTAGATACGCGCAGCAGGTCAACTACGCGGCAGTAGGGAGTAGTGGGTCTGGCTGGTTTGGTGAGAGAGGCCACAGTGAGTCGATCTCATCACCGGTGAGAACCCCGCACTCGGACCGGAGGGCTGCCTCGGCGACTGCCTCAACCCACTCCCAGATCTCGGGCTTAGAAAGGATCTCCTCGCAACTATTCAAGTAGCGGTCCCGGAGGAACGCTATGGAACTGCCCGGAACAAACCCGCTGGGGCCCCCGTAGCAACACGAAACACCACGGTGGAAGTTTTTCAAATCACCACCGCTAATACCAAGGATCGAGTATCCGAGGTGCTTCTTTGCAGCAACAAAGCCAGCCAGGGCGACGTGGATTTTTCCTTCGTCGCCTAAGAGGCCCCTTGGTCGAGGCGCATCCAAGGATGCCGGGTGGGGTGGGTCAAGGTTTTCGTATGCGAGAACTGCTGCTTTCTCGGTTTGAAAGACTCGTCTTGAAAATGTCGGATAACGAGAACGCCAAACGGTCCCATAATATTCGCCACGAATCCGGATCGAGAGTTGGATGACATTGAGGCCGAAGTAGCGGGCGACAACGGCGTGTCCGGCTTCGTGGAACGCGGTCTCAATTTGTTCCAACTGAACGAGTGGACGGCCAATGTTCGGCCATGGCCATTGGCCACCGGGCGGTACCTCGCTTGCTTCGAATTCAGTTGCGGGCCAGTCGCCATGGCGACGCAGTTTTGGTTTGCGGAACACGGTGAAATCACTCAAGTTCATATTACGCGCGCGTAATTACACGCGTGTCAACACCCCCCCCATCTGATCTAGTTGCACGGGGCCAGTCACTTGTTGCCGATGTGCCGGTAGGGGCCGTCGGGGTCTAGGTGGTCTGTGAGATGTTCGTAGGGAATCCCAATGCCGCCGCTCCTCTTAGAGAGCAGTATCGGAACGAGATTGGTTCGCTTCCAGTAGTCCAGTTGCCTGTAGGTGACGCCGACGATTTCAGCGGCCCTCTTGGAGCTGAAATCCTGGGAGAAGTGATCTCTGGGCTGCATCAGCCAGCTACCCCTGCAGTTTGTGTGGTGGACAGGTGGTCGAGAAACTCCGGGTCGAGGTAGTCGGCCAGGTCCGAGTATCCGACCTGGACCGGCTGGACCCGGCAGGCGTTAGGAGCCAGGCCGAGGTAGATGCGCAGGTGGGTCGGAGTGATGTTGAACCTTTTGATCCGACTTCCGGGGTTGGTTTCGCTGGGCCCCCATCCGCACCGCGGGTAGTTGAGCTCTGCTGCCGCGTCGACGGCCTCCAACAGGGCCGGTAGCCACTCGGTGGACGGGTCGAACAGGTCGGCCAGTTCGAGTAGTTCGCCGGTTTGGAGATCGACGTTGACGGTTTCGGCCACGTTGTCGCCGTGGGCCGCTCCGGGCCAGTAGTAGTAGACGGGCAGGGCCACGCTGTAGAGACGGTCTGACCGGAAGGTCACCTCGCCCTCGATGAAGAGCTGTGACGGCAGCACGGTACCGTTCGGGCCGTAATAGATCGCCGCCCCAAGGTCTCCGGACAACCGTTGATCCAGGTGTTTCTTCACCGCGGCGCGGACATGGTCGTCGACCGGGTCGGCTACCCCGGCTCTGACCCGGAGCGGGTAGTCGATGTCGATCTCGAAGGTCGGTCTCGAACCGTCTGGTTTGAACTCACAGCTCATCGAAATGTTGTCGCCGCCTCCTTCTCGGAAAGGCCCAGGTACGTGGTACCCCAGGTCCGAGTAGTAGCAGCCGTCGAGTGACGGGTTGACCTGGAGGAGTGATTCGAACACCGCCGATTCGCCGACAGTGTTCTCAGGTTCGATGTCCTCGTCGACCAGAGACCAGGCTCCGTCTTGCCATTCGATGGGGTAGCTGTACCGGTCGGTGACACAACACAGGGTGGTGCCATCTACGTGGTCGAAACCCCATTCGAAGATCCAGGGGCGGGCCACGTGGAGGCGTTCAGGATTCAGCACTCCAATGCTGTGGGAAGAGTCGAGGTCAGAGGTTGAGGAGAGGCCGGCGAAGAACCCGTCGATGGGTAGGCCGATCCTCTCCAATCCCGAGTTGGAGGATGACAGAACCTGAATGTCGGCGTGGACGCCTTCGTTGGCATTACAGACCACTCCGATGATGATCTCGAGAACCGGGTCACCTTCGGATTCTGGTAGGAGGTCGGCGTAGGCAATCCGGACAACCTCAACGTTGGTGGCATTTAGAGCAGGGGAACCACCCGGGTGTTTCCACACCCGCCGGTTGGCATGGATGTCTTTGATGTCGTCGGTGTCAGCCTCCCAGGACCCGTCGGTCAACTGGACCCGCTCCGGATAGTCGCCGAGGTGACCCAGGCAGGTGTTGTCGATCTGGGAATTCAACGGATCCGGCCCGTCTGGCCTGTAACTAAACATGGATCCAACCGGTCCGAAACGGTCAACAACAGTTTCTGAGAAGGCGTGACACCGCCGGGGGCCCGGCCCGTAGTCGTCGAAGTCGCGAGCACTCCAGCCGAGACCGGATTCGAACTGGTTTCGGAAATTGTCGATGACCGGCGTGTCGACCGCCACCGAGATTGAGGCGACGGCGTAGGCGTCACCGAGGTCCAGCCAGGTGCCGGCGGTGATGTACCCGCCTTCGGCCTCTAGCTCGAAGTCGAAGCGGCAGAGCACCGGTTCGGTGATGCGAACCGTCTCACCGGCGGCGTAATAGTCGGCTACCTCCGAGAGAAGCCCGTTGATGCTCCTGGTTGCGTCGCGGGCAGGGCTAAGTTCATCGACGTCCAGGCGCCCTACCCGATGGGCTACCCGTTCACGTTCGTTAAGCGGGTTCACCCACATGATCGACTGTGTCTCAGTGCACTGCCCGTCGTGTTCAACTACCCACGCTTCGGGTACTAACAGACGACTGAGGAACCCCGGCCGCATTCGCATGTCGTCGCGCCCAAGCGGTTCACCAGCGGGCGGCAGTTCACCTACGGGAGGGTCCTGTTCTTTAGGAGGATGCGTCCACAGACAGTCCGACTGTTCAGTGACTTCAGGCTGTAGGACCCCTTCTGAGACAGTGGTCTGTTTGGCTACTCCACATCCGACAAGGACGATGGACGCGAGAGCTATGGCTGCGACCAGTCTCTTAACACCAAACCGATTCGACCTCGAAGCTGTCACAAAGTTTGTCCCCACTGAGACAGCGGTGAGAACTGAACCAGCGATCCATGATCGGTTAGCACTAGATCCCCTTACTGTGTCGGCCGGTTTTCCAGAACTCAGATACCCCACCGTGAAGGGAACCCCGAATCTCACGGCAATGAGGGTCACATCGGTAGCAAAACCTGTATGCGATGTCTTCCGAAAGTGCTTTCCCGCATCCACGGCCTGAACAGATGAGCTCTACGGGCGGCAGTTCCGGACACTTTCTGCACTGAGGCCAAGGATCACGTGTGGTTACAAATTCGCGTTCACAGCTAGTACACCGAAACTTGAATTTTTCTTCGAACCTGCTCTGTTGGATCTTGGCACTTCGAGTAGGACGATTCTGCTCGTAGTGCCACTCCTTTTCTTTCTTCTTCCGCTTTAGTGCACGCTCCTTGCGTTCCTGTTCCCGTCTCCTCACAGAAGCAGCTCTTGACCCATTGATGTCAAGTGAGTTTCTTGCCTGCCCTATTCGATTCCGATGTTGGTCCTGGAGAGGTTTCACCACAGCAGCTATCTGGGCGACAACAGATTCTGGAGCGCTGATTACCTCTGATGCTGAGAACCGCATCACCTGATACCAGTTGGCTCGAAGAACGTCGTCTCTCAGGCCGTCTCTAACGGTTTGTCCTCGATGGAAGGTGGAGCCATCTACTTCGACAATGGTTCTTGCCTCGGGGAAGAAGAAATCCACGAAATAGCCGTAGATCTTTTCTTCACGCTTGAACTTCATCGAACCATCGGCCCTAAGCGCTTCTTCTAGCCGTTTTTCCGGAGGGGTAGGATTGGCTCTTCGTACACTGGCTTCTGCCGCCTTTCTCTCCGGGTCATACGGCGTGGATTGAGCACGTCCGTGATTCGCTATCTGAGTCAGTGTCGAAGCCCTGGAGGGCGGGAACTGGTGGTGTTCCTCGGCACAAACCCGGACCTCGTCGACACTTTGGTGATCCTCTTTGCAGTGGCCGCACTTCACTTGTCTTGGCCAGATCTCGCGAGTTGTTCGCGTAACTCACACCACTCGCAATCGATGTCAAATTTCGCGGTAGTCGGATCCGTTGTTATCTCACAGATGGTTTCTAGAAGGCTCACAAACCATTCGTGGTCGTATTCGACAGGAACCCAAGTGGTTGAGATCAGGTGCGCGAGCCCGTGACTAGTTGAACTCATCGATTCAGGTGTGACAGCTAGGATTCCCATACCGGCGACGTTTCGGATGTTGTCATCAGCCGGGTTTGTCAACGCCCAGTGATAGGCCGATAGTTGCGGTCTGAACCTCTCAGCGGTGTGTTCATTGGGGAAACCAGATTTGAAGTCAACGATGACGACCCGACCATCATCGAGTCTGGCGATCGCGTCGATCCTGCCTCTGATGGTCAGAGTGACTCCTTCGTGTTTGAACGGCCGCGACATCACGCCGGAACCATTCCGGATCACTCCTGCGGGTAGATCAGCCGAGAGGGCTGACGTTGGCCTTTCATTGAAGAAATCCCGGTGGTGTCGACCTAGTCGCGAACAGACCTTTCCAAGACCAGTTGAGAATCGCTCGGGTAGGACCTCCCCGTTAAGCGCTTCAGCGAAACACCGGTGACAACCACCTAGGTCCCTATTCAGGGTGTAGGGAGAAACCCGAATGAATTTTTCACCCACTAGGAGAACCCTCCTTCGCTCTAAGGGAGTTGGTTGCTTGGTGCATTCATCCAAGCGGAACGTTCCCTCAGGGTCGATGGGTAAGGCTTCCCACTCTTAGTAGGGCCTGCCCAATAGGGGCAGTCGCCAACGATGACGGGGCTGAGAGCATGCCCGGCTCTACGATTCGCATTGTGTTAGTAGTTCGCTACACCCCGCCAGATGAGATCACCCACGATGAAGTGAGTGTTGAACCGGGCGACCTTGTAGTTGTTGGGCGTGATCCGGGTGAGGACGGGATAGTGCTCTACGAGGCCGACAGGACAATTTCGAGAGCCGCCGTTGAGCTGTCCGAAGTTGAGGACGGTGTCCGGATACGCAACCGGAACCGCTACATACACGTTGAACTGTTCTTTGGCGACCATCCCTCTCAGCTCCTACAGCCAAGAGAAGCTCACACGCTGCCAGGGGACGGCAAGGTAGTGATTCCCGATGGACACCTCATCGAATTCGAGCTCTCCCATAAAGAAGAAGACGATTCGGTCAGTTTCTCGTCTTCAGAGACAACCCGTACTCATGGTCGTTCTGACCAGGATATTTGGCATGGGCTGTTCGTTACTCGAAGGCAGGTATTGACGGCCCTTGTTGCGGCCCACTTCATTGACGACTTCATTGACATTCCCTACAGGACCGAGCCAACCAACCCCCAGCTTGTGGTCTTGTGTGATTCCACTCTCCCGGCAATACGAAACCGCTTGGATAGAGCCAGGAGGCAGCTTGAGGTCGAGCTCGACCAGGAATTCATTGGGGAACATGGAAGGCACCAAATTGCCCAATGGATGATCGCTTTCCGGCTCGTGACCAGGACTGACGTCCTCGCCTTACCTGGTATCGACCATCTCCCCCGCCGCAGTAGCTGACAGGGAGTAGGCAGGCTTTGATTTCGACGCGCCTTAACCCCGAAGTGTTTTCGATGGAGTCACTACACAGGATCTGTGGGAAGCATTACCCATTCCTGAAGTCGATTCGATGCCCCACGATGACAACCACCCAATGTCATCATCATCGGAGGTATCGAAATGACCATCACGGCCACCTATCTGGCTCTCGGCGAGCCGGGAACCTGCCGCCAGATCCACCTCGTTGATGTGGACAACCTCACTCAGGGTCCCACCCAGGATCTTGCGGTACACCAACAGGTGAGACGCTGGTATGACACAGCTTCACGACGACAAGTAGGAGACCTGTGTTTTGTGGCCATGAGCCACTTCTCGGCGTTCCCAGCTTCTCAGGTGTGGGCAGGTGCCAAGCTTTACTGGCGGTCAGGCCCTGATGGCGCCGACCACGCGCTCATCGACGCACTCGAAGAGATCCAGCTGGCTGGAGTGAGCCGAGTTTGCCTCGGGTCGGGAGACAATATCTTCAGATACGTGCTCTGGTCGGTTCGAGAGGTGGGCTTCCCAGTAGCGGTCATTTGTTTGCGATGCTCTCTGTCAGCAGGACTCAGATCGATTGCCGATGACCTGCTGGTTTTGCCAACACCAGGTTCGAAACCCGCGACTCTTCGAAAGCAGATAAGTAACTGTCGATCAAAGTCTTGGATCAACAACGAACCGGTGTCACCTGTGATGTGTTGAGCATTCGCACACCCCGACCCGTAGTTGAGAAGGTCGCTACTCTTGTGATCTGTGACCACTTTCCAGGAGCTAGCTCCTCTCAACCCTGAGGAGGAGCGATCGATCGGTGGGTACACCCTCCGGGGGCGGGTGGGATCAGGTGGTTTCAAAACCGTCTACCTCGGGGTAAGCGAGAGCGGGAATCGAGCCGCCGTCGGGATTCTTCATGGAGAGTTAGCGAGAGACGACGTTTACCGCCGGAGCTTCGACCTTGAGATCGACGCGATTCTGCTTGCCAGGGGTCCGTTTATTGCGCGTGTAACTGGCCACGAACTTGGAGCGGACCAACCCTGGATGGTTTCAGAGTTCGTAGACGGCTACTCGTTGACTAGAGCGCGAGCCTCTTGCTCGTTTGACGATCGGACGACTGTTCTGTTGGCGGCAGGCTGGGCCCGGGCACTCGCTGACATCCACTCGGCCGGAGTAATTCACCGCGACTTCAAGCCTGGGAACATCCTTATTCATGAAGGCGGTTCCAAGGTCGTTGACTTTGGCATTGCCCATCTGCCTCACGGAGACACCACGGCAACCCTCTCTAGATCTGGACGTCGCTTGGGAACGCCTGACTACATGTCTCCTGAACAGGCCCTAGGTGAAGAAATCACCCAAGCGTCCGATGTGTTCTCATGGGCGGGCACGGTCTGTTTCACAGCATCCGGTGAACCGCCATTTGGTTTTGGCTTGCCGAACCCTGTCCTCTTCCGCGTCGTGTACGAAGAACCAGCTGTACCTGAGTTGCCAGCGGAACTAGACGATTTGGTCAGAAGCGCGTTTGCCAAGGATCCTGCTGATCGGCCCACGACAGGGGAAATCCTCTCAAGCCTCAGCTCTCAGACGGAGCTGACGGCATCACAAACCGCATCCGAAGCTGCAGAAGCTCTATCCCGGAACTGGAATCCGCCCCCAGGCCTCTTCACTAGTTCCTACCCGCTTCCAGAACCGCCGACACTTAGGCCTCCTCCTCAGGACCACACAGAACCGGGTGGTACAAAACGCACCGATGCTGAAAGATCTACAGGTCCGGCTCCTCATGAACCAACCGGCGGTACAGAACAGGCGACACGCACCCCTAAACAACGAAGAAGGCGATGGCTCATGGTCGGTGGGATAGCGGCCGTTCTCCTGCTTGCCTACCGCGGAATCAGCTTGGGCGACAGTGAAAAAGATGTCGTATCACCTGCATCGACCCCAACGACACTCGAACAACTCGACTCCAGTGAGGCTCCTTCTGCCACGGAACCAAGTGTCACGACTCCCGTGACAGAGTCCAGTGAGGCTCCGCCTGAAAGTACGAGTCTTCCCCCTCCGCCTGAAGACCAAGACGGCAGCGATCAGGATCCTGGCGCTTCAGACGATGAGTCATTGGTGCCACCGGATGAACCTGGTGATTGCAGTATCCGCGGCGAGAGCCTCAAGATCGGAACTCTTTTCACAGAAAGCGGAAACAGTGAGCTGCAGGTAATGGGAGACCGTTGGAGGCTCGCTGTCGAGATTGCCGTTGAGGAAATGAACGCTTTGGGTGGAGTAAATGGCTTCCCTGTCGAGTTGGTTAACGGCGACGAGGGTGAGCCTGCTGGGATTTCCGCTGCCGACGTAGCTCCGGAAAGCGTTGATCGACTCCTTTGTGAGGAGGGAGTTCACGCGATTGTCGGACCTGCTCTTTTCCCGACAGCGATTGAAGTCATGGATCAGATCGCGGACTTTCCAGCTGTTATGTGCTCAACGGCGATTACTGCCAGTGCTGTAGGGACCGTGGGGGACAACGGGCTGTTCTTCAGCATCCTTCCGCACAATCTTCTCACCGGTGAGGCCTTGGCAGATTACCTCTTTGAACACGGACAACAGGCTGTCTCGGTCCTTTACCGGGACAACTTGTCTCGGGATGGAGTGGGGCCTGCCTTCACCAGGATGTTCGAAAGGCTTGGAGGTAGAACTGTTTTTAGCAGGTCCCTCAACTCGCAGAGTCTTGGAGAGTTCATCGAGTCTCCCTCGAGTGTCCTCGTCATCCTGGGAGCAGGCGTCAATGTTGCTGAACTTTCTGAAATATTCGATGAGCTGACCTTTGCTGGGCTGACCCCTGAAGATCTCAGTATCTACTCGACCATCGGACTCACATCAATTGAAGACTTCGGTGGAACACCAGGAGCGGCGTTCGCAAGTGCGCTAAGGACATTCAACCCAGGCCCCAATCCATCTACCGGCTCCGAGTTCTACGGAAAGGTTGTTGTTAGATCCCCAGATGGGGTGGTTCCTTTTGACGCCCACGTCTATGACTGCGCGATTCTCATTGGGTTGGCCGCAGAATTGGGGGCGTCAATCACCGAATCGATCGACACGGAGGACATTTCTAGATGGCTTATTTCGCCCGCTCGGGCCGGCGAACTGTGCTCATCATTTGAGGAATGCGTGCAATTTGCCCGATTCGGAAACCAGCTCAACTACGAGGGTGCATCAGGTCCGGTGGATTTTGACTACGACGGCAACTTGCGGGGTGGGATGTTCCAGGTATATGAGTTTGACAGCAACGGGAGCTGGGACGAGGCGGAAGAGTGGAAGTTCGTCGCACCGTGCAGCATCGAGGAGGAGGGATATACCTACATCGAGGCTGTAGACGGGAACATCACCACCGTGATGAAGGAGTATTCCAGATCTGGGGCTCTCGTGGCTGATGCAGAAATATTATTTAGTCGAATACTCATTAGTACTTTCCTTGGCTTCGAAGAGTGCTTTTTCCCAGATGAATGGGAAATGTTGAGACCTGTTTTTCACTCGTTAGGTGAACAGATTGATGCCCTAGAGGAACTTCGTGATGCGGTGATCCAATACCCAGATGGGTCTCATGAAGATCTGGAAGAAGAGGTCTACTCGTCTGGCGAGCCGATCTTTGATCAGTCGTGTGTCTTATCTTCCGAGACCGGAGTTCCGGTACCGGGATTCTCTGAATGGGCTGAATGCTGAGGTCGTTCAGCAGTCGACCGACCTGGGAACCGCCAAGCTGAACCCCTCATGACAAAACAGCTCTCGCTCGCCTAATCCAAACCTTGGCCCTCGCCTCTGCATCTTCTTTCGACAGGCTGACCCGTTCCTGTTTCCGGAGCCGTGTGCACAGGTTCGAGTCCTGTCAGGGGCGCCAGTAGGCGCCGGGCAAGCGCCCAGTTCAGGGCGTTTTCCGCCCGGCCGAAGTCCCCCGGATTCCCACAGTTTCCTGCCGGTGCTCGCTGCGCTTGGACAGGACTTGGACAAGAACCGGGTCATGGGACCTCCATTTTCAACTGGTCGGCGGGGTCGACTCGCACGTTGACGCTGCGGAGATCTGCTTCTGAGAGGTCTGTGTTGGGCTCGACTTCGTAACCGTTGACCTTCACAGCCATTCCTCTTCAGCCCAGATGTTCATGGAACGTCTCGAGCACATCGAACCATCAGTTCCCGCATGCCTTCACAGTCGTGCCAGTTGTGTAGGCATGCCTTCGTCCACTTGCCCTTAGCGGTAGGGGTCAGCGCTCCATAGTTGCCGCCGTGCTTGTTCAACATGTTTCTCACATACCTAATGCGTTGTGCTGAGTTGCCAGACTGCAATGGCGAAGGGACCTCGTAGCCGATCAGTTTGAAGAACTGGTCAAGCGTGTACTTCCCGCTCATTGGCTTGTTCTTGTTCTTCTTGAACTCCACGTCGTTGTGATGGTCCTTCTTCCATGCCTTGGCATAAGGGCGCGCGTTGAGCAGATTTTCTTCCCACCACTGGACTTCTCGTCTCAACTGGATTCGCTCCTTGATCTCGGTGATCTCTCGTGTGGAGTAGGCGAACACCTTCCGAGACTCGCTCTCGGCTTGTTCACGCAACGCAACAAACGTTTCGAAGAACTCCGCTGCACGTGGGGCATAGCCAGCCGGCTTCTTCGGCTTGTGGTGTCGAACTACTGGCCAGAGGTCTTCTTCAAATACTGGCTGATCGAACTCCGTGGCGCCACCGTCACCAACTACGAGAACCCCGAGAAAGGATGCTGGATCTTTCATCGTCCCTTCGAAGTCGATGTAGATACCTCGACGGGCTTCTTCGACAGAGACCGGAGGCTGCTTCTTCTTCACCATCTAACTCGCCCTCTCTACCTACAGGTGCTGGTTAGGCCAATGGTTAAACAGCATCCATGCGTCGTTCAACAACTCAAGCCGTTCAAGTGTTGAGTCACGATCCTCGGCGAACCACCGATCCGCGCAGTGGTTCTTGAAGTTGCCATACGACAACTCCGTGGCCTTCGCAGCGAGAT
>ENA-OREN01002596-OREN01002596.1-marine-metagenome-genome-assembly--contig:-NODE-2596-length-18074-cov-18.697727_pt1 | contig 18074 bp, 21 predicted proteins | sample MGYA00248624_ERZ508555 | MGnify/ENA primary metagenome ERZ508555 (study PRJEB26222, sample SAMN06267773) | marine metagenome | isolation source: Saanich Inlet, British Columbia, Canada | place...
ATGTTTCCAATCACAAGCAGTAAACCCGTAAGTAGACCTAGTGACCCCACAATAATTTTTTTATTTATTGTAATATTATTTAGAATATCATTATCAATTCTAAAAATCAATCCAAAACGTTTTTTCTAACCAGTGAAATTTACTTTGAAATAAATTGACATTCTAAAAAATGAGAATTTATGTGTCAATAAAAGGGTATTACCAGAATCCTAGACAATATTATTTGGGATATAAGTAAAATTAAAAATAATTTTCAAAACAGAAATATCTAAATTGTGATGATGTCACAGTATGGCATTGGAGTATAAAATTCTAAAAAACCCAATGGGATTAATCGAGTTTACATTAAACAAGAATGACAAAGTGACTGCAGAAGCCGCAGCCATGGTCTACATTAGAGGAAATATCTTAACTGAAACCAAAATGAGAAAGGGTGGTTTTCTAAAGTCATTAAAGGCTGCAGCATTTGGTGGAGAATCCTTTTTTGTAAATGAGTTCATTGCACAAGAAGACAACTGCAAGCTCGGATTAACTGGAAATATGCTTGGAGATATAGAAGTCATTAATGTAAATGAAGAATTTATCATACAGTCAGGATCTTTTGTTGGTTCCACAGGAGATTTGACACTTGATACAAAATGGCAGGGATTCACCAAAGGAATCTTTGGAACTAACATGTTTATGCTAAAAACAATTGGAACTGGTGATATTTTTATTAATGCATGGGGCGGAATTATTAAAACTAAACTAAATTCTGGAGAAAAAATGACAGTTGATAACTATCAACTAGTTGCACTAAGCTCTACTGCAAGTTATAGGGTGACAAAACATGGGAACTTTAAGACAACTTTGTTTGGTGGCGAAGCACTAGTTATGGAAATCATTGGTCCTGGAACTGTATACATTCAGACAAAAAATGTTATGGAGTTTGTACGTTCTATAATTCCATTTTTGCCAAAAAGACACTAGAATTTATCACATTATCGATATAAAATAATTTAAAATCTAAGAAAGATAAATTGAAATTAAATAAATTTAAATCTGATTCTATTTATTAATCAAGATTGCAACCATTTTTCAATACTGGTGGAAAAAATGGGTTGTTTTATTTCCACATATTCTTTTTCTCCAACATGTTCTAACAATGATGATAATTGATCAGTTAGGGTTACAGAATTTCTTGTGAAATCAAATCCTGTATCTGAATATCCAAATGAATTCATCTTACAATGTTTTTCAGTACCAAACGAAACACAATGTTTTGATGATTTTTTATCACGCATACTTTCAACAATGAATACTATTTGTTTTCTAATCCAAGTTTGTTTTTCAAATACTCTGAACTTTGCACCTGTTCCTCTTTCTAAAGCAACAATAAATTCTTCCAAAGTCATAAACATATGAAGATTGATTTGGTTCACCATCAATACAGAAACCACAAAATCTTTTACGCAGAAATAATAATTTTAGTAAAAAAATTGCATTTATGTTGATAAGGTGTAAAATTGACATTATTGTAATTATGTTTTAGTTATAATTAAACATACAAATTATTCATTTCTCATAAGATTTATTTCGAAATCCCATGTCCTTTATGGAACATCGTTTGGATTGTTTCAAAATTTTTATAAAAATTTACTTTGCTGTATGGGTTTTTGATATTTTTAAACTTGAAAAAAGAATTAATAAAAATCAATTTGATATTTAGCGAAAAACAAAGTTGTAATGATTCTTTTGATTATGCCCTGATTCAGAGTAAAATACACTAGTTTTAGATAGAATTTATGATTTCCCTAGTTCTTTTTTAAAGAGGGATGGAGTTTCAGTTAAAATGAAATTGTTTTTGTATGGTTTGATAAATCATATTCTAATAAACCGTCAAACGATATGGCAAACCCTTTCTCAGTTTTTTGTATAGATGTTTTCTTTTCAATTAGAATTTTAAGATCATTTAAAATAGATTCTAAATTACTTTCCAATACCATTTGAAATTTTTTATCTTCTAAAACCGTTTCTGAACTCATATGAATTAGAAAAATGAATATGTTATAACATTACTGAACCAGATTTAATTCTGGTTTCTGTTTTTATTACTATTTGGAATCTAAAAATAAATCTTGAATTTTTAAATTAATCTTTTTCAAGTTTAGCGATTTTTTTCCTCAACAAAATAATCCCTGTAAAAATGAGACATATTGATAAAATGTTATAGTAAGTTATAGATTCCTCAAGAAAGACATATGCAAAGACGACCCCAAATGTGCTGATTGTAGAATAAATTAATATTGTCTTTATTATTCCAATTAATTTCAAACCTACTATCATCAAATAATAACTAAATCCTGTAATCAATATTCCAATAATCAAAAGATATGGGAGATGCTGAATATTGACATCAAAAGGTATCTGAAATGTTACGACAACACATAATGCAAAAAGACCGCCAAAAAATGCCGATATCTGAGATATTCTCTCAGCAGATATTTTTTCAGATACATATCGTGCCATGCCCGTATCGGATGCAAATATGGCCGTCGCAACAAGTATAATTATTTCAGCACCGAAAGAATCTGAAAAAACAAATCCAGTTTCATATAATCCAATTGTCAGAGGTAGAAATACACTTCCTGTAAAAATCATGATACATGTAAGGGATTCTTTTAGGGTCAATCTTTCACGAAAAATTGTCACTGCAATTAGTACCGTAAACAATATTTCGGTATCTAGTAAAATTGAGGCAGTTTTGGATTCAACATCCAATAATCCAAAAAACAACAACATGTTAGCTAGTGCGTCGGCCACGCCCATCATAGCCACAAGAAAGAATGTTTTTTTGTTCCAAGTGGAAGGGGAGGGTGATTTTCTAGCAATTGGGGTAAATGTAATTCCTGCAATGATACTAGTAATCATAATTACATTGGCAGGGTGGATTATAGATTCCTGATACTCTGGATCAACTAGCAATTTTCCCAAAGTGTTTGTACTTCCTATTAGTATAGAAGTGACTAAAATACAGAGAACACCTACTAGAATTTTATTTTTTTCAGATTTTATTTTTCATTTCATAAAAGAAGTTGGAATTAGTTAATTAAAGGAAATTTATATTGCTTTTGTTGTCTTGAAAATTCCGTATAAAATTACGAAATAACTTGCATACCATAACTGATTTGATCCATGATCTAATGTGAAAAATCCAGTTATATCTGCATAAATGTACCAGACATCTGCTATTGTTCCAAGTAGTATTCCGACAGTTATTATCATCCAAGGCCTGCCAAGTGGAATTTTTTTAAATGTCTTTAATCCGATCATGGCAAATCCAGCTACTACTGCAGAACCGAATACAAAGATCATACCATAATAAAAATCAAAATTAAATTCATGTATTTTATTGTATGTGAAAATAGAATATGCAAGTACAGTTATTAATATTACAGAAAACATGACTACTGCATCTTTTCTGTCAAAACCTCTTTTGAAATTTTTGACAATCATATACAGATGTAAACTCATGAAAAGATAAAATACAATAAATAATCCATCAGTAATAAAGGAATGAGGATTATAGTTAAACATCAAGAGAACATTATACATTAAATCCCCAACAAGTACAGATATGATTCCTATAAACAAAAAGATGTATGACTTTCCAAATACTTCTGTTTTATAATGTCTTTTTACCATGTATAGTGAAGTGATTGCTAAAATTCCTTGTGAAAATAAGGACATGAACATTGTTGCATGATTTAATTTAGTTTCATCATTTATTTGATATAAAAATAGTTGGAAAATAATCATGGATATTGCAATGGATAGAAAAATCAGAGGATTTGGCTTAAGACCGTTAAATTGAGATAGTATTTCCAACACTTTAAAAATAATCCATATTGTTAAAAGCATGTCTTTCTAGATTCATTTTTGAATCTAGGACAGTTAAGTTTAAAAGATTTGGAAAAATATGAATGGTCATGCCTTTTTCAAATCTTGCATCTACTGCATTCAAATCAGTGATCATATCTAAATTTGGAATAACCTCGTTATCTCAGATTGAAAAGTATGTAAAATTATATGAAGGGCAGACACTCGATTCCATATTTGTCCAGAATTTAGAGGCCAAACTATATTCTATAGTGTCTGAAAAATACGGTATAGATAAAGCAAAAGAAATTAGTTTAGAAGTTCAACTTCAACTTGCAGAACTAAAAGAAAATGTTGAATTTAACCCAAGTGAAATTCAAATTCTGAATTCGTTGGGAGATGAATCATGTAGAATTATTTTAGATTCTATAACTGACCCTATTGAAGAATCAGACATTGTGAAAATTACAAAAATTCCAAAAACCACGGTTCATAGAAAAATTAAACAACTTTTAGAATCAAATTTAATCCAAGGGAGTACTGGAGTAATAAAACGTAACGGGAAATATGTTGTAAAATATAAAAAATCTTTTTGTACAATAAATATAAAATATATCTCTACAAATGATGTTGTGATTATCAATTAATTTTAGATTAGCATCCACGTTAAGAATTAATTCTTTATTCATACAAAAGAAAATGAAAGAAAGAACATAGATTATTTTTAATTTTTTATCTAAATCTTTCTTAAATGTTTACTTTGTTTATGTAAGAAATTTGGAGTGGACCCCTGTTTTTAGTACCGCTTTTTGCATAATTATACATACAGCCTGATTCATTTATGTTTTCATCTCCCACAATTCCATAAACTCATCAGGTGTTAGATATCCTAATGCAGAATGAATCCGATGTGTGTTGTAATCATTTCGAGCTTGTTCTAGAACAACTTCTGCTTGCTGATAATTTGCAAACTCGTGTGCCAGATGTATTCCTTTTTGAGAGTTCTATGAAATGATTCCACTTCTTGCAGACATTCCCGTTTGGCGTGCAAACCAATTATTGTTAATTGAAAGTAGATAAGCCATAAACCTTGCTTTAATGTAAATGGGTACAAAGCAACGTCAAATTCTTACTATTTCTGAATCTAATTTAGCAGATGCAACCAAAACTGAATATGATTGCAGATTAAACGCATTCTTCAAAGAATCAAGTATCAAGTCATATGATGAATTAGTCAAAGTACCAAATGAAGAACTAGAAAATAGTCTAGTTGAATATTGTAATCTAATTTTAGAGAAAGTCAAGAAGGGTCAATTGTCACCAAATACAGTACCCAAAATGTTCAAACCAATCAAGTTTGTTTTAGGTATCAATTATAGAGAAAATGATGTTAGATGGCGACCTTTAGAATCCCTATTTCCACAGTCTGTTAGAAGGTCTGGTTACAAGGCATGGTCAACACCACAAGTATCTGAAATGATTGAAAAATGTACTGGTGTGAATGGTTCAAGAAACAAAGCATTGGTTCACTTTATGGCATCTATTGGTGGTAGGGTTGGAATACATGACCACCCATTATTGATGAAACACCTAATCCCAATGTCATCTGATGATTCACAAAATATGGATTGTTTTGCTGTTTTACTTTATGCAGAAGATGATGAATCAGCAGAAGAAAAGGATTATCGGGATTCATCAAAAGATGTTGTATCTGGTGAATCCTATTGGGCATTCCTTACACCAGAAGCATCAAAGTGGCTCAAAAGGTATCATGGTGAAAGACAAAGATGTGGTGAAATGTTTGATGATGAAACACCAATTTTTAGAAATGAGTATAGTGCATTAAGACCTAATGCCAACACCAAACAATTATCAAAACAAGGGGTTTTCCTCGTTTTCAATAGGGTAGTAAAATCAACATCAATTACTAGAATAATGAAAGGCAGACGATATGACACTCAATTAATGCATGGATTCAGAAAACGATTCAACACTGTCATGAAATTACAAAATTCAGTAAATGCAAATATCGCTGAAAAGATTATGGGTCACAAAAATGGTCTAGATGGTGTTTACTTTGTACCAACCCGACAACAATGCTTCAAAGAATTTGTCAAGGGAATATCTGAATTAACCATAGACTCTAGAGAAAGACAGAAAATTGAACTAAAAGAGAAATCTGGTAGAATTGATGAATTAGAGAAAGAACGTGAAGTCAGCCACACATTCAAGTTAAAATCACAAGAAAGTGAAGATGCCAAAAACAAGGTCACAAATCAACTGGTAGAGCAATCCAAGAAAACCCAAGAATACATTGAATCATTACAGATGAAGATTAAGGAAATTGAAAAGAACAGTCTAGAATATCATAATAAAGTTGATGATGCTAGAAAAGAAGGTCTAGACCATGCCACCAAAATGATTGAAGATTCAAAGAAGGAAATTAGCCCTGATAAGATACAACAAATTCTAAATATTCTGAAATCTAACTAATTGATATTATTATGAATTATTTAATCCCAATCTCAATAATTATAGGTCTTAGTATTGCTGGTATTGTTGCTTTTACATTTATCATAATCCCTGAATATGAAAAACAACAAATGATGAACGCTTTATTGAATTGTGAAGAAATCAAAGAAGATTGGAATTATGATATGTTTGCTGAAAATGGTTTAGCAAATGAGCAATTAGTAAAAGATTATACTGAATGTGTTGATGATTTGTGGGAAAATTACGCAACAGATGAGGATTGGGAAAATAGAAAGAACGTTGAATTATCCGAAAAGAGAGCAGTACAAGATTATAAAAATTGGTGTAGTGAAGTATCTCTGAATTACGGTCAATCCTTATCTGATTGTTTAAACGAGTATGGTGATTTTCCAGAGAGATATCGATTGAGTAAAGTGTTTGATGAATTTAGAGATGAATTAAAGTAATGATGAAAGCATACTGCACATTCTGTAAGAATACAGTTGGATCTAAACAAATTACTGATTGGACTAAATGGAAAGAAGAATTAGTATATTCTGATGATATTGATGGTGATGCAGATACATATGAAAAAGTCAAAACAAAATACTACTTGGTTAGATTACATGACCACAAGAAAGGTTTTCTGAAACGTACTAGATGTGAGGGTTCAGGCAAAAAGAAACTTGTTAAAATCTAACTAATTTCTTGAATTACCAAATAAAGGAACGCTGTAAATTCTTAACAATTTTGTTTACGTCTTTCTCATTCAATGAATCTTGTCTATTTTCTAAAAATTGATTAATTTTATTCAAATTTGAAACAAATACTGAACGATAATTTTGATTGTATGGCATATTTCCTTGAATTGATAGTAGAATGTTTGTAACTCTAGTACCTTTGATTACATCTTGAAGTAAAATCCATAAAACTCTCCCAGCCCTTTCAGTTTGTTCGTATGGGCTTAGGTTTGTATTGTTTTTAACATAATTATCACTCCAATTTTTTACTTCAATCATAAACACCCCTTTTGGACAAACAACTACAATATCCATTTGTGCTGATTTTAGATTCTTTTTCCCATTATAGGTAACCCATCTTGATAATGTGACTTCTACACCACATAAGATGTGATAACTATCGTCAAGTTTCTCTAATTCATCAATGACTTTGTTTTCCCCTTTTGCACCAGCATGAAGTGGATTCTCTTTGTTGTTCTCAAATTTACTAATTTGTCTTTTGTAATTCCATTTTCTTAAACCACCAAAAAAACCAGATTTTTCTTTTGCAAGTTTTTCTTCAAATTCTTTTTTTACTCTATCTATATCCTCAATATTTTCAACTTCATCAGGTAGTTTGTCTAACAGACTACTTTCACTATCTGCCATGCCATGAATAATTGCCATGTCTATGATTTGTTTTTCTTCACTACCTCAATCATTGCTTGTCTGGTGTATCTGAATTGTTTTTTCAAATATTTTTCTTCAATCTCGTTAATCTTTCTGATAATATGTGAGGCATTTTCTAATGCCACATCTCGATTGTCTATTGTTTCCCAACTTGCCAATTCTGTTATCATCTCAATTTTTGAAATAATGCCCGATTTCATTGTATCATGAGATATTGAAATGGCAAAGTTTAGTTGATTGATGTGATATGCTTGTTTTCCTTTTTGCTTCGCCAATTCTTCGGCAGTAATTTTTCCATCAAAGAAGTCACTGATTGAAGATTTGTATTCTTCTAATTTTTCTTTTAAATCAATTAAATTAAGAATGATTTTTGCTTGACCATAATTCCTTCTAAGACTTCGTATATTCCATTGCCAAAGAAAGAAAGCACATGCAAGAATACCTCCTAACAGAAGTACAAACCAATTTAACAAATCATTACAATCAGGTGTAAAAGGGAATCCACAATCTGCCATATCTCTAAGGTCATAATGTATGAATAAAACAATATTGTTTTGAACTATCTAAGAAAATACATCAATTTTATGCCTAGTATTCTCTAAATTTGCAATCTTAAGTATGTGAAACTCATATTTTGTGTAATGGGTATTTTTGGAAGAAAGAAAACTAATGCTAAAAACAATTCCAATAAAGGCAGTAATTGGAGGAATTTTCAAAACAAAATTGGAATTAAAAGTGAACATCTTGATGGCATGGACGTTGAAACTCAAAAAGTATTGCCTGATGGAAAACGACCTGATTATTACGGTAAGGGATTTTTAGGACAACGGGTAGTTGGTGATGCAAAAAATGTTAAAACATTAAGCAAAAAACACATTGATCAAGTGGTAAATTATAGGACAACTTCAAGTGCTGACAAAGGATTCGTTGCAGTTAAAAAAGGTACAGAAATTTCCACAGAAGTTAAAGATTATGCTGAAAAAAAAGGAATAGCAATTTCAAAAATGTCTAGTGAAAGAAAAAGCAGTTTTAATGGATTTAATTTATTTAATCTTAATGATGTCAATGAAAAGAGTGTAACATCAGGTAAACAAAGCAATAGTCTTTGGGGCTCTAGTTTGTCTGATTCTATCTTTGGTTCTAACTCTACACCAAAAAAGAAGTCTACCACAAAAAAGAAACCTGTAAAAAAGAAACGTACCTCTAAACCAAAATCTGATAGTCTTTGGGGCTCTAGTTTGTCTGATTCTATCTTTGGTTCTAACTCTACACCAAAAAAGAAGTCTACCACAAAAAAGAAACCTGTAAAAAAGAAACGTACCTCTAAACCAAAATCTGATAGTCTTTGGGGCTCTAGTTCTACTACTGCTCTTTTTGGTTCTAGTTCTTCTAAGAAACGAAAAAGAAAATCTGATTCAATTTGGTGATTTTACGCCTAGAAGTGTATAAATTTGATAATCTTTGACAACATTTAGACCATAAAGGGAGGTGTTTCTCTGTATACTTTCTCAAATTATACCTAGATGTACGTCTAAGATGATTTTTGGGTGATTTTGAAATTTTCATTTAAGAATAGACATAATTTCTAATATTTTTTCTAATCAGTATTATTTTTTTAAAATATTGTCAAATTCTTCTTTGATTTTTTCAAGATATAATTTCCTTTGTAAAGTAAGATATCCTATTGATTGAGGTTCTTGTAATGTTAATGTCGTAAGAGCCTGAACTTTAACGTCTTGTGGCACAATGCCTTCATATTTTGTAGGATGTTCTATGTCTCCTATACTGTAACTTTTTTCTACGGTGAGATAATCCAGTAATGTGTCCCTAGCAGTAAGATTTTGTATTACACGTAGGAAATCATTTGGATGAAATGGTGTTTTTCTCTCTTGTCTTTTATAATCATGCATTGCATTAAACAGTAATCCTCTATCTCCTTGTTTTCCAGCAGTTAGATATTTTTGAACTGCATCTGATTTATCTTTAATCTCTTGTGGAATTCGTAATCCAAACAATTTGTTAACATCAATTTTAACACCTACATTCAATTCATCAATTTGCAGTTCTGTCCAAATTTCTTCTAATTTTTTAGGGTTTTTTAATGAAGCATCTAACCAATATTTATCGCTCTCATCATTACTATCTCGATTAATAGATGGTTTGATATGTACCAAATCTAGTAAACTTTTTTCATCAATACCTCCTTCTAATTTAATAAAATATCCGTCACTTGGAGGTAAATCTTTAGCATCAAGAATCCATTCACCGTCAACTAATTGCCACAAAGATTTAATTTGATTAAATGATGCATCATGCATTTGAACAATCTGAAATCCATTATATGCGGGAATTTTTATTTTATTATGATTTTTACGAAAACCCTCATCCACTTTAATTGCAAGACCGATGTCACTAGTTTTACGAGTAAAATTTATTGTCATAGATTTAGCTTCAGGTCGAAAATCTCTAAAATAACCTGTAATTTTATCAAACCACGCTAGGGCATCCGTAGGAGAAGCACTAAACGACATTTGGGATCTCCATTACACTGACATTTTTGTATGCCCCATCTTCGTTAACATGTTCAATGTCTATTGGAATAACCACTCTTAACTGAGTATCTTTTTCACGTTTATCTACAATTCTTACTGTTGATTTTAATTCTTGATATGTATTTCCTGCCAAATCTTTGTAAAAAATTTTTACATGTAATTCCGTTAGTTTAGCTTTAATTTCAGCGATGATATTTGTTCCAGAATCAATTTGTAAGTGTCTACTTACATTTCTTGCAAAAACATCGGTTAATTTTTTTATCATGTATCCTTCCATTGTCTCATATAATACATTCATAAATTTCCCTTGTTCAGTTTCATTAAAACTTTTAATCCATTCTATTGCTTCTTGTGTGATTTCTTTATCTTTTTCTAATTCTTTCATATATTCTACATCTTTCAATTTAGTTTTAATCTCATCAAATGCACGTACTAATTTTGTTTTATCAATAACAATTCCTTGTTCATCAATTTCTTCAAATTCAGCATCAAACAACCCTTCTTGTAAAAAACCATGAAACAATCTATCCATCACACTTCGTCCACCTTCAGATACCAACGAGCCCCCAATATTTGCTTCAATTCTTATTGAGATATCTCCAAATCCTTTGAATTTAAGATGTAGTGGAAGTGTAGTTTCTTCAACATCATTCAATGAGATTTCTTGTGGAATTTGGTCTATTTCCAGATGGGGTCTAAAAATTCTTACAAATGTTGAGATGTCTGATATGTTTCCATTGGTCTCAAACATTTTTATTTTAATTTCTCTCTGTGTGGCTAAATCGTCAAATATTTCTTTTGATACAATGGTAATTCCAAAATAATCTTTTTTAGATAATGTTGATCTTCCAATTTTAGTAACCTCTAGCATATTTTCAGATGAATTATGTTCAAGCACATTGATGAAGTCTTTGATTTCAAAACAATCAGGTACATCGATTTGAATTTTTGAAAAATCTGTGTCGTTTTTGATTTTTACATAAAACGTGATTTCTTCCCTAGGCAATACCCAAGAAGGTATTTCTGTTTCTATATTGTCAGACACAAAATTAGTTTCAGTGGTCTTTGTACTGGACATATACAATATACCCTCCATACGTTTATCAAGTTTTAGTTTTTATTTTTAAAAATTGATGCTCTTATGGATACTACATTATCATGGACTTTTAATTTCTGAATTCTGATGATTATCTCACATTTCATACACCAATAAACAGATACTTCTTTCTCAGGATTGTGCCTGTTTTTGGTTGAAATTACTGCATCATAGACCATTTTTTTGTTAGAGCCACATTCTATACAATAGACATTTGGGTATCTTGCCATATTGAATTGACTGTACCCTGATAGATAATACCACAAGCCTGAGATTATTTTGATTAGATAATAATCACAATCATGAAACCCGACACTTTATCTCAACTATTTTTATCAGTCATGAAACCCGACACTTTACTATAACTTATTCTACTGTATAATATTTCTCATTATTACACGCAAGTAAGTTAACCAAAAGTGTCGGGTTTTTGTTAATCCTTGTTTGTATGTTGTTTCACAAAAAATGTTTTAATTAAAAGTTTTAATGCTCAAAAATAATGTTTAACGGTACTCAACTTTGCTGATTTCGCAAAGTTAACGGTACGTAAAGCAATCTTTGATCATAATTTACTGTTATTTCTTTCTTGACGGTACGCAACTTTACGAATATCAATAACTGGGTGGATAATAAATACAAGCAAATACCAACTAATACTATAATGTCAAGTGTAAGACCAAGTTTCATTGCAGAAGAAACATACAACAAAATTTTTGAACTTGTTGGACTACCAAAGAAAGTTGGTTTCCCATTTGCGTTAGACAAATTGTTAGAAAAGCATGAAATCCTATCTCAATCAAAGAGGTATGAAGATTGATACAAATCCAATAATAGTAAATTTATTTGAAAACATTACACTCGATTCAATCAACAAGAATCTGGTGACACTAGGATATTTCCCAGTTGGTAACAACTACCTAGTGTCATCTTTCAATAATTTAGATAAAAAAATAGTTAGTGTTGCAACTTTGTCAGAACCAACACTAACTTCACAAAACTTCGGTAAAAGATTCGGTGATACTATTGTTTAAGGAAGTCAAGTTATTAAAAACCACAGGCGTATCTAGTAAAACCAAGGTCATTTGTGTCATTTGTAAAGATGAAAATGGAAATTGCAAGACCAAGATTTACAACAATATTGACACTTTAGATAAGCACATTAAGGCATCACATTCACGACACCCATCTTATAGGTCGGTCAAATTACTGGTCAAAAACGTCAAAATAGCCTTAGATTTGGGCATGGTGAACTGAATTGGGTAAGTACATTCATGATGTATTCAGTCTTGATGGTAGTAATCGTCTAATTTCAGCAGAACGTAAAATCTGGGAAATCAACATACACCAAAAATTCTTCAAAGAATGTGTAGAAGAACTAATCCTCAAATTCACTGACTTGATTTGTGGTGCTTGTAATCGAAACCATGCCACTCAAAACGCTTTAAGAAATTGCTTGTGGAATCATAAATCTACAACTGTTTCATTTTACCTCGATAGTCTTGGTGATGCATCATGAGTAGTACCAAAACTATCATGAAGTATGGTGTTGTATCACACCCACTAAGAAGTCTATTCAGTTGTAGATGTACAAAGTCACAACATAGTATGTGTAAAGGTAAAACAAAACGTGGTGACGGTCTTTGTAAATGTGATTGTCATAATGGTGATGCATCATGAATACTTTAACTAACAGACAGTATTTAGAATTGAAGAATTACCATTGTAAAACACATTCAGCATATTATAGGAAATGTGAATCAGAATGAATCTAAAAAACTTGTTTAGTTGGAATGATAACTATGCATTGATTCTATGCTTTGCATTATCTGGAATTGTAATGCTTGTTGCATTTAGTATGGTGATTGATAAATGAATATAATTTTATGTGATTACCCAAATTGTATAGAAGTCTTTGATACTGCATATGACACTATGTTGCATAAAGAAGAAACACACAAACTTCACAGACACATCAACAGATACAAAGTAAGGAATGATTTATCATGACACTTGAAATAAAATCCTACACTGATTCTGCAATGTCTGATTTAGTAAAACAATTCTTCATCAGATTCAAAGTAGAAAATGATTACAAGTATGTGCAACTAATTGATTCATCAATTATTACTGGTAAGGTAATTGAAATTGATTACAATGATTTCCATAATGAAATCAAAGATATGATTAGGGATTGTTCACCACATGAACATTTACAGAAAGAACGAACCCATACAGCCTTCTATCGTGCAATATGTGAAGTATTCCAAACAAGACATGGTAGTGAAGAATTAGACAGTATGCGAAATGAAGATACTATCAAATTTACCTTAGTAAATTCGGATATACTAGATTCAAAGATTTGTTCTAATCCAAAGATGGTGCATTATGGAAACTATGACCCAACTGATTACAATGGTGATGACAAAATTGACAAAGTTGCTGATGAATTACAAAGAAGATATGAATTTGTCACAATAAGAAAGTCTAGTGAAATTCTACTTTACAATGGTAAAATCTACAATAACTATCAAGCAGAAACTATCATCAAAGAAGAAACTAACAAACTAATTCCAAACTGTTCTAAACATCATAGAAATGAAGCACTTGATAAAATCAAAGTACGAACCTTTGTTGACATTGAAAAGTTTGATGCAGACCCTAATCTAATCACAGTTGAAAATGGAATACTAAATCTTGAAACACTGGAATTAAAACCACATACACCAGAACATCTTTCTAGAGTTTTACTACCAGTTGAATATCATACACCAAAATACAAAGATATTGAAAAGAATCTAAAAGATACTTTGTTCTGGAAGTATCTTAAATCATCATTCACTGTCAATGGTAAATTCAAGAAACAAAACTTTGAAACTGTATTAGAAATTATTGCTAGTCCAATAATCAAAAGACACGTTGATGAAAAAGCATTCATGTTTCTGGGTAAAGGTGAAAACGGTAAATCAGTTTGTCTAGATTACATTCAATCAATTCTTGGTAAAGATAATGTAAAGAATATCTCATTACAAGATATTGCAGAAGATAAATTCATGAGAGCAAATCTTTCTGGAATGTCAGCAAACATCTTTCCAGATTTAGAACAAAATGAATTACGCCATACTGGTAAAATCAAGGCAATTACATCAAATGAAGGAATTGAGGTTCAGCACAAGCACCAGACAGCATTTACCCTACATCCCTTCGTAAAATTGATGTTTTCATGCAATAGATTCCCAAAGGTCTTTGACCAATCACAAGGATTTTTCAGAAGGTGGTTGATTGTCAAATGGGAACGTGACTTTGAGAATGACCCTGCAAGAATACCATACCTTAGAGAAAAACTAGCAGACAATCAAGAAGAAAAGAACTTGGTATTTTCATCACTGGTTGGTATTGCAAACAAACTCAATTCCATAGGCAAATTCACACACTCTAAAGACTGGAAAACAATTCGGAAAGAATGGAATGAAAATGCAGACCCTATTGATGACTTTGACCAGAACTATATTGTGGATAGTGATACACATAAGACCAAAAGAGAAACCTATCATTTCTACAAAGAAGTAATGTTAGAGAAAGGTGAAACACCAATTGGTATAGGTAGATTCTCTAAAGCATTTGCAGAATATCGTGATGAAGATAGAGTAGAGATTGATGGTAGGACACAAAGAGCATGGCTTAACATTTCTTTCAAAGTACCTAAACAAGAAACATTGTCAACGGTGGATACAACATGAATAATTACGAGGAATTACTAACAGCATCTTACATGATACTTCAATCAATGAATAAGAAGAATGGTGAAACACCAGAAGAAAACTATGATGTGAAAAATGTAATCATTGAAGAAATAAACAAGTCATCACCAGAACAACGAGAACAATGGATTCACCATCTACTTGCAACAATAGAACATTTGTTTGATGTAAATCCCCAAGTCACTAATCATGAATTGTTTACAAACAATCCACTAACTTCTGCACAATCTTACATTACATTTGAGAAAGAACAAGAAAGCAAATCATTACAGTGACCTCGCCTGCGTATCGCACGCGTGGACTTTACAGTGTCGGTCACTTGTTTCCTCTTAGTAGAAGAATCAAAAATCTCTCTACACTCATTTCCCTCACCCAGTCATCTGCCATTCCTTAAGGAAATAAAATGAAACATGAGAAATGAAACGATTTTAGGCACAGATTTTTGGCACAACCTCATCTATAATCACCCATAATCATCAAAAATGGCTGGTTTACTCATCAATACAGGCATGGTTTGATCATAGAATCAATGAATTATGTGTCTGATTCTATCTTATCCTTGTCTTTACCATACCAATTTGAGAAATATGCTTCGGTTCTTGTTTCATATCCCATTTGTGGTATGACCCCATCATTTTGTAATAGGATTAATTCTGATTTGATACTACCCCAATTCTTGTTTTCCTTTTCTCGCATGAAAATTATTCTTTTCATCACATCACTTCTAATTGCTTTGTTTTGTTTTACTGCAATCTTCTGTTCTTTTTTAGATAGGGTTTCTTTTTCAACTGGTTTCTTTTCTTTGTTCACTGTCCATCTGATACCAGTATCTAAAAGGAAATCTTCGGTTGATTGTCTATGATGCCATGAAGGTAAATCAACTGAAATTAATTTTATCTCTTGATTTTGCCATGTGATGTATGCCTTGTTATCGGGTAATTCATCTACATAGGGTCGTCTTTCGTTTAGGTATTGTTTCATAGATGGTATCTTGTTTTCTGTAATTCTTAATTCCTTGACGTTTTCACATCTACATCTGGGTGGTAATTTCCTTGTTAATCCAACCCTATCGTATTCTACCTTTTGATACAACCAACTGAAATTTTCACCTAGGATATTTCTAGAACCTCTTTTGATAACTGTAAGGTTTCCTTGTTTCTTGATACCAGCATACAAATCTTCTGCATCTTGATAATCAGCCAATAACCATGTCTTAAAATGCCTAGCTTCTGGTACGAACCCAAAGACAGCCTTCTTTGATGTACCAGCATTCTTGTCACCATGTAATTGACTAGATGGTGCAACTGACCGAATCTCATTAATTACGATAGCAACTTTATGCCATGACTTTTGTTTACGTGTCCAGTATTTTCTTGGTTTACCTACATCTTTTTGTGTCAATGGCATGAAGTGTCCTGAATTTGTCATGAGGTTTGGCATCATTCTGAATATCTCACCAATGGTATCGAATTTGTCCATTTCACCATCAAACAAGGTTGGATTCATTGTTAGTATTCTAGTCTGTTTTCTACAATCAAGAACTATCTTTGTAAATTCATCACGAAATTTCTTCTTTCTATCGGTACTGGTTGGTGTGGTGAAATATGCTATTTTGATTAGTGGTTTCTTTCTAGCATGGTGTGGGATAAGCAATTTGCCTTGTTCTAGTAGGGTCTTTTGTTCAGTAGTGATTTCACTGAAATATTCAGCATAATGTGACATATCTTGGAAATAATACCCATTGAATCTATCCAATGATTCTTGGTCAAAATCTAGATAGTCTGGTACGGCAATAGTAATTGGTAATGCTTTACTGCAATTACAATGAAGTAATTGTCTTTTGTGTAATTGTAATCCTTGTTTAGTGAGTTTCCACCCATCATCACTAGAACCTTCAATCAAATCTTGTTCTAATGCAATATCCATGTATTTCTTAAATTCAGCACCAATCAGACCTTTTGATGCACATCTATCTTTCAAATTACCTTGATGTGAATCATCTGTAAATGCATCTACAATAATTTTCAATTGTTCATAATGAAATTTACAATTCTTGTTGATTGAATAGTATAGATTCTCTAAACTTCTAGCACCCCAAATATGTAAAATTGTAAATCCTTGATTGTATAATTTTTCAACTGTCTTAGCTACAAGGACTGATTTACCACTACCTCTCATTCCTTGAAAAAATAGTATTTGTGGTTCATCATAACTCAACCAATATTTTGATGCATTCTTGACTGGTTTTGCATCTTTGAATGAAGGTACAAAATCATAGGTTTGTGACATGATTAATCAAACCCATCAAATTGTGTTTGGAATGATTCTAGACCTTTTGGTGTTTTGACTTCTTTTGGTTCTTCATCATATGGAATGACATTGTTGAGTATTTCTTCATCAGTTAATTCGTGTTGCATAAAATAACAAAGTCTAATCAAGATAGATAAAAGCACAGGAATAGAAATCACCATACATGAGATTTATAGACTAGAAATTGCAAATTAGTGTGTGGATTTAGACCCTAGAATAGTTAGTATGTTATCGGGAATTGTTTTGGTCTTAATTGGAATTATGATTCCTAGTGAGATTGATCTTGCAAATCAAATGAAAGATGAATTGAAAGTATTGTATGAAGAAAGAAATCTATGTGGTGATAATACAAATTGTCAAACCGTTGGTAAAACTGCAATAAGAAATTTAGAAACCAGTCTTAATTCTATTGAGTTTACAAATAATATGAGTGGTATGTTTTTCTGGCTTGGTTTACTTACATCTGGTGGTTCAGTATTTGCTTTAATAAAATCTCAATAAAATCAGTCTTTCACGACTAGCCAATGTTAAGTTAAACATTATTGGCGTGCAAACCAATTATTCACTAGGGTTTGTTTTACTCCAATAAACTTTACTTTACAAAAATCACTTGAGAATT
>ENA-OREN01002600-OREN01002600.1-marine-metagenome-genome-assembly--contig:-NODE-2600-length-18031-cov-2.936950_pt1 | contig 18031 bp, 12 predicted proteins | sample MGYA00248624_ERZ508555 | MGnify/ENA primary metagenome ERZ508555 (study PRJEB26222, sample SAMN06267773) | marine metagenome | isolation source: Saanich Inlet, British Columbia, Canada | place...
GTGATGTACGGATCGAAGGCCAGCACGCGCATACCGAAGGCCACCGCGCGACGTGCCACCTCGCCGCCGATGCGGCCCATGCCCAGCACGGCGAGCGTCTTGCCGTAAAGCTCGACACCCTTGAACGCCTTGCGGTTCCACTCGCCGGCTACCATCGACCCGTGCGCTTGCGGGATGTTGCGCGCGAGCGCCATCATCATGGAGAAGGTCAACTCGCAGGTTGCGATTGTGTTGCCGCCGGGAGTGTTCATGACGATCACGCCGTTCTGTGTGGCTGCATCGATGTCGATGTTATCCACACCGACGCCGGCGCGGCCAACGATCTTCAAGTTTGGCGCAGCCTCGAGTACGGCCTTTGTGACTTTGGTCTCGGAGCGGACCGCCATGGCCGAGATGTCGCCGACGAGCGGCAGCAGTTCCGTCTCTGAGTGACGGCGGTCGAGCACGATCACCTCAAGGCCGTCCTGTTGTTTCAGGAAGTCGATCCCGGTTTGGGAGATGGGGTCGCAGATAAGTACTTTCATTTGATTTTAGTGGGGCAATTTGTCGGTGCGGGGAATTTCATTGTGATGTAATGAGTTCTCCCTCTCCCACTATTGACGGTTTATGCGCCTTCACGGGTTTTGATTTTATTGAGCAAGTCGGCGAGGACTTCGTCCCTTGGCTTGGCCCCGAGATCCCCCTTACCGTGTTCGCGCACGGCGAGATTACCGGCTTCCTGCTCGCGTTGGCCAATGAGTAAAATAGTGTGCACTCTGTCGGTCTCGGCGCGGCGAATCCGGGCGCCGATCTTGTCGGAAGTCGTGTCGAGTTTCACACGCACTTCGTGCTTTCGAAGTTCAGCGGCGACCGCCTTCGCGCAATCCACTTGGTCGTCGCCAAACGGCAGCACTCGCACCTGTTCCGGCGCGAGCCAGAGAGGGAAGTTGCCTGCGTAGTGCTCGATCAAAAAGGCGATGAACCGCTCGTGTGTGCCCAGCGGGGCGCGGTGAATGCAGAGCGGAGTCTCTGTGGTGTTTTTGCGCGTCTTGTACTCGAGGCCGAAGCGCTTGGGCACGGCAAAGTCCACTTGGTTCGTGGCGATGGTGAACTCCCGGCCGGAGATGCTGTACACCTGCACATCGATCTTTGGCCCGTAAAACGCGGCCTCGTCCTGTACTTCCACAAAATCAACGCCAGACTCGACGAGAACTTTGCGAACCATGTCCTCAGTTTGCAACCACAGCTCAGGTTCGTCGACGTATTTGTCGCCGAGCCGTTCGGCGCTGTGCGTGCTGAAGCGCATGCTGAATTTCTCAAACCCGAAAATCTTGAAATATTTCAGATACATTTCGTTGACGGCTCGGAATTCGTCGGCGAATTGCTCCGTCGTGCAGTAGATGTGCGCGTCGTTCATCTGCATCGACCGCACGCGCATGAGGCCCATCAATTCGCCGGAACGCTCGTAGCGATAACAGGTGCCATACTCGGCCAAACGTAGCGGCAACTCGCGGTAGCTGCGCGGCACGGCCGAGAAAATCTTGTGGTGATGAGGACAATTCATCGCCTTGAGATAGATGCGATCCGTTGGCTTGTTCGGGTCGTCGTCCTTGAGTTCCATCGGCGGGAACATGCTCTCGGCGTAGTAGGGGAGATGGCCGGAAGTCTTGTACATGCTTTCCCGCGCCAAGTGCGGCGTACGGACGCGCTCGTAGCCTGCCTCGAACTCCGTCTCCTTGGCCAATTTCTCCAGTTCCTCGATCAGCACCGTGCCCTTGGGCAGCCAAAGCGGCAGACCGGGGCCGACGTCGTCGTCGAACGCGAACAACTGCATCTCGCGCCCGATCTTGCGGTGGTCGCGTTTGCGGGCTTCCTCCTGCGCTTCGAGCCATTCGTTGAGCTTGGTTTTGTTCGGGAAGGCCGTGCCGTAGATGCGTTGCAGTTGTGGGTTGTTCTCGTTGCCCCGGTAGTAGGCGGCGGCGACGCGCAGCAACTTGTACGCCTTCACGTTGCGGGTGCGCATAACGTGCGGCCCGGCGCAGAGATCTACGAACTCGCCGTTTTGGTAGAATGAAATCTCTTCGTCCTCGGGGATGTCGGCCAAGCGCTCGACTTTGAACGACTGACCGCGTTCCTCAAAAAACGCCTTGGCCTCGTCGCGGGTTTTTGTGCTGCGCTCGAACGTCTGGTTTTCTTTCACCACCTTTTTCATCTCGGCTTCGATGGCCTCGAAATCCTCTGGTGAGAAACGACGTTCGAGATCGAAGTCGTAGTAAAACCCCTCGGCGGTCGGAGGGCCAATGTCGAGCTTGGCCTCAGGCCAAAGGCGTAGCACTGCAGTGGCGAGCACGTGGGCGCACGAGTGTCGCAGTCGCTCGAGGTCGCTCATTTGGTGGCGCTGTTCGAGGGTCTTGCGATCTACGTCGTGTTTAGCTGCTTCCATGTTTTTGTTCGTTGCGCTAGGCCAAGCACCAAGGACTCCCTGCGGAGTGCGCGGAGGTTAGGAACTTGCCGGGCAAAGGGCAATGATTAGCTTGGGTTGGCTAGTTTTTGGGGCGGAGAATGATGGCCTTGTCATGGGTGCCGTCGACCTCGACGCTTTGGGTCTCGATATCCGGATCGTCCTTCAGCGTGTTGTGGATGATCCGGCGGGCGTATGAGTTCATAGGCTCCAACTCTACGAGGTCGCCCCAGCGGCGGACTTGCTCGGCGGCTTTTTTGGCTTTGTCGACTAGTTTGTCATCTTCGCTGAATCGGTATCCGTCCACATCGAGTTGTACTTTCTCGGCGTTTTCATTGTGCTGAAACAGCATGCGATTGAGGATGTATTGCAGGTCGAGCAACGTCTGGCCCTTGCGGCCAATGAGTCGCTCGGAATCATCAGTCGTCTGGAGATCCAGCACCTTGCCGTTTTCCGTCACTTTTTCCTCGATGGCCACTTGGTAGCCGAGGTTGCTCAGCAGGGACTCGAGTAAGGTCTTGGGGTCTTGTATGGTTGTACTCATTGTATGGTTGGGAATTATTTCTTGCGCTTGCGCTTGTTTTTTAACGGCTTGGCCAAGGCCGAGTTTTCGCTTTTTAACGAGGCTTCCACGACGATGTTTTTTGTGAGCTTGGTTTGCAGAATACTGAGCATGTTCTGCACCGTCCAGTAAAGCGTCAAGCCGGCGGAGAAGTTGTACAGGATCACGATGAACATGAGCGGCATGTACTTCATGATTTTTTGTTGCGTCGCGTCAGCGGTGGGTGACATCGGGGTCATGCGTGCCTGCAATATCATGGTCACGCCCATGATCATCGGCAGCGGGTTGATCGGGAAGTCTCCAATGAAAGGAATTGATTCCGGTAGGTTCGCGATGGTGTCAGATTGGGACAGGTCGCAGGCCCATAGGAATTGGGCCCCACGTAACTCGACGGCACTCCGCAGCATGGTGAAGAACCCGAAGAACACCGGGATCTGGATCAATATCGGTAGACAGCCGCCCATCGGATTGATCTTATGCTCGCGCATGAACTCCATGACCCGTTTGTTCATTTTCTGCGGATCGTCCTTGAATTTTTCGCGGATTTCAGCCATCTGCGGCTGATAGGCGGCCATGCGTTTCATCGAAATGGTGCTCGCCCGGGTAAGAGGCCAGAACAGAATTTTGATGATGATGGTGATCGCTATGATGCAAAGAGCGTAGCCAAGCCCGAAGCCGTGAAGGCCGGACATGGCCCACAACAAAACCTTGGCGAAAAAACCGAAGAACCCGTCAAAGCCCATCACGGTTTCGAGTGAGTTTTTGTAGGTCTGGCCGTGGGCTTTGAGGACTTGGTATTCCTTGGGGCCGGCGTAGGTGGTAAATTGCTGAACAATGCTCTCGCCGGGTTGCAGCACTTTGGCGTCAAACTGTAGGCTGGCCAGAATGCCGGTGTGATGGACGTATTGCTCGTCCTGGTCCTGCGGGTCATTCAGCAGCCGATGGGTGGTCTTGGTTGAGAAAACCCTTACTCCGGCAAACCCTTCCTCCGGCATGGTGGTCATCGCGAAAAACTGGTTGTGTACCCCGACCCAGTTGACCTGTTGCCCTGCGGAAAGGAACTGAGGGCGCGGAGTTCCCGGAAAGCAGCCAAGCGTTCTGTTGGCGAACCAGCCCTCATCGATGTCTTCCATGTCCGCGCCGTTATGCCATTGCGCGCCCCAGACCGCATAGCCCTCTTCGGACTTAAGCGGCATGGCGGTGCCAAGCATCAATTTCCGCTCCGGCAGCGCGACCGGCTCCGTCTGCGGGTTGGTCAGCTTGATTGTGGTGTACAGCAGATAATTCGTCCCAGACCTGAATTCCTTGGTGATACGAATCCCGGCTTGGTTTGTGGACACCATCGTGACGAAGTCGCGATTAGCGACGAGTGAGAATTCTCCGTCATCAACACCTTCTAGCGCGAACAGCGGCAACGTCACACCGTTATTCAACAGGATCACATCATGGTTTTCCGAGACGTTGTCGTTGCACGGCTTGGTTTTGTGCTTGTTGAGGGCCACCGTCTTGAGTCCCCCGGCGGAGGTGAACGTGTAAACGGAATCTTCCGTTTCAATCCTCTTCAGCTTCTCCGACTCCAGCACGACCGGCGGGCGGATGGCGATCGCATCCGACACCGGCACAGACTGCGCTTGGGCAAGCGGGGCCGGGGCGTTCGTCTGTCCGGCGACCTGGGCCGGGACGGCGTTCGTGGGTTGAATGGGCTGTGGCGGGGTGGGGGAAATTTTCTCTAGCAGCGGGGCCCAGGTGAACAGGAGAATCACGCAGATGGTGACAACGATGACTGAGGTTCGATCCATGAAAATTGATTAACGAGCTAGCTTGGACGGGACGGGGTCGTGCCCGCAGGTGCCCCAGGGATGACAACGCAACAGCCTCCGGAGGCCAAGCCAAGTGCCGCCAGTGGCACCGTGCATGCGCACCGCGTCGAGTGTAAATTCGGAGCAGGTCGGCGTGAACCGGCACGAACCGCCCGGCCCGAAAAGGAGATTCTTAATCGGCGAAAGAACCAGCCGGTAAAACCGAAGCAGCAACACCAAAAAATGTTGTGCGGGATTCATTTTAATGGGCAGCGGCGTAAACGGGTGCCGCATCAACCGGCAATAACGCCGCCTTTTTAAGGAGCGTGAGAAAATGAAGTTCCACCGAGTGAAACCCTCTGCCGACGATTGAGCGGCGGGCGACCAGTACCAAGTCCACCGGTTGGAGAAGTTCGTGTTGGTGCAGGCGGAAACATTCCCTGATGAGACGACGGGCACGATTGCGAATGTGCGCCTTGCCGATGCGCCGACTGGTGATTACGCCAAGCCTCGAGGGGGCGTCGGGCGTGAGGCTTTGCCAGTTGGCCAGCATGCAGCCCTTGGCCAAGCGAGAGCCGCGTTCCCGGTTCTCCCTGAAATCAGCGCTAGCTTGGATTCGGCTGAACTTGGGAAATCGCGCGAGTTGCCCGGAGTCCGTCATGCGTGCCGGAAAGGGTGTCAGGCGGGGGTGAGTCTTGCGCGGCCACGTGCGCGGCGACCGGCCAAAATCTTGCGACCTGCCTTGGTTGCCATGCGTGCGCGGAATCCGTGCCTGCGCTTGCGTTTAATATTCGACGGTTGGAATGTCTGCTTCATTTGAATCTAAAAAATACGGCCCTTGCAACGGGAACGAAGTTGTTTAAGTAATTAAGTAAAAGTGCACCTTAAAGTGCTCCCCTTTCCTCCCTCCTTTTCCTCAAAAAAGGGCGAGGAACTTAACAATTACCCACCGACTGTCAAGCGCCGGCAAGACGTTGTGTGGAGAAAATTGCGTAACTGTCGTGATAAACGACGGTTTATGCTGCCAAAAAGCTGTTTTCCACTTACTGTCTTGCCCCAAATTTGAGCTTTTTGCTAATTAAATGTTGATGCTCCGAGCCAAGCCTCCCGAGTCGTGGCTGCCCAAGGTCATGGCAAACCTCGACGCCGTGTTGGTGGATCACGCCCATTTGGAGCGCAAAGCCGCCAATTCAGCCTTGTCGCTCGAGCGTTATCAGGAGCTTTTCGGCCTGGTCTCCGACCTCAACGCCATCGCCATCGAGGAGCTCGAGCATTTCCAACTCGTGCTCGATATCCTCGCCGAGCGGGGCGTGCCGTTCAGCGCGCCCATCTCCAGCCCGTGGATTTCCGGCCTAATGGGCAGCATCCGCAAGGGCCGCCGCGAGCAAGTGATCGATCATCTGCTCTGCGCCGCGCTGATCGAGGGGCGAAGCTGCGTGAAATTCCAGTTGCTCGCCGACGCGCTTGGCCAAGTCGATGCGCCGTTGGCCAAGTTTTACGCCGATTTGGTTGAGTCTGAGGGCAACCACTACGCCGCGTACCTGCTCATGGCCAAGGAGATTGACGAGCCGGAAGCCAACAGCCGCCTCGACTACTACCTCGACCTCGACGCCGAACTCGTCCAGCAGCCAAGCGAACTCCCCATCTTCCACTAATCGCCGCTTGACCAAGCAGGGCTGACTTGGAGGGAGGAGTTTTCAACTCGTCTCAATTTAAATTTGTAATTCAGTAAGGAGGTGCTTTCACCTCCCATGATTTTCGGCTTGCATCTACCTTGGATTGGCTGATGTTTCCCAAAACTCATGGCTGTTGATTTAACGGCATATTTTAGGAGGATTGCATGCTTGGCTGTGGTGGTTGGAGCTGCCTTGCTGGGAGGAGCGACGGCACTGGCCGAGTTGACCGTCTCGGCTCCCGGTTGGGACGGTGCGAAAGTCGGCCGCGTCACCCTTCACGGAGCCGATGCCCGTCTGCAATTGCTCGTCACGGAGACCGATGGCGACGGGCGCTTCACGGATCAAACTCGCGACGCCCATTTCACGGCCAAGCCAAGCGGCCTCGTGCGGATCACCGACGGGTTGGCGGAGCCGTTGGCCAACGGCAAAGGCGTTATTACCGCGACCACCCAAGCCGGCGGGACGGCCACGATTCCATTTGAGGTCAAGGCGGTCACTGCTGAAAAGCCGGTAAACTTCGCCAACTCGGTCGTGCCACTGTTCACCAAGCACGGCTGCAACGGTGGCGGCTGCCACGGGAAATCCAGCGGCCAGAACGGCTTCAGATTGTCGCTGCTTGGTTTTGAGCCGCAGGAGGATTACGAGTATCTGCTTCGCGAAGCCCGTGGGCGGCGCATCTTTCCGGCCGCACCCGGGCGCAGCTTGTTGTTGCTCAAGGCATCGGGGCAGTTGCCGCACGGTGGGGGTTCCCGCATCGATGCCGATTCGTTTGATTACAGGATGCTCGTTAAGTGGATTCAACAGGGGATGCCCTACGGCAAGCCGAGCGACCCCAAGCTTGAGTCGATCACGGTGCATCCGGCTGAGCGCAGCATGATAGCAAGCGCCCGCCAGCAACTCGTCGTCCTCGCCAAGATGTCGGATGGCTCGGTTGAGGACATCACGCACTCCGCCGTGTACGAGGTGAACGACCGTGAGTATGCCGACGCGGACAACACCGGCTTGGTCACCGTTGGGAATCATCCCGGCGAGATCGCAGTGATGATTCGCTATCAGGACAAGGCGACGGTGTTCCGCGCATCGGTACCACTCGGCGCCCCGGTGGATGAGTTGCCCTCGGAGAAAAACTTTATCGACAAGTTTATTTTCGCGAAGTTAAAACTGGTGGGGATGCCACCTTCGGAACTGGCGCCCGACTCGACGTACCTTCGGCGGGTGACGCTCGACATCGCCGGCCGTCTGCCAACAGTTGAAGAGGCGAAGGCGTTCCTCGCTGACACGTCGCCCGACAAGCGAGAAAAGAGAGTCGCGCGACTGCTGCGAGGTGAGGAGTACGCCGAATATTTTGCTAATAAGTGGTCGTCGCTGCTGAGGAACAAACGCGCCAACGGAGCCCAGTTGCGCACGACAATCGCCTTTTACGACTGGATCAAGGAGAGCTTTTACACCAACAAGCCGTACGACCGGTTTGTGAGGGAGATCGTGGCGGCCTCGGGCGACATCGACCAAAGCCCGCCGTCCGCATGGTTTAAACAGGTGAGTTCCCAGCAGGCGCAAATGGAGGACACGGCGCAGTTGTTCCTCGGCACGCGTTTGCAGTGCGCCCAGTGCCATCATCACCCGTACGAGAAATGGTCACAGGACGATTATTATCGGTTCATGGCATTTTTCTCGCGCGTGGGCAAGGCGCCCTCCGGGAGGCCGAGCGAGGAGATCGTTTTTCACCGGGCCGGCGTGGCGCTGGTGACCAACAAAAAGACCAACAAAAAAGTGAAGCCAGCCGGGTTGGGCAGCGGCGAATTCAAGATCGCCCCGGCCGATGATCCGCGCCATCGGTTGGTTGACTGGATGCAAGAGGATGAAAATCGGCTGTTTGCGAAAACGCTGGTGAACCGTTACTGGAAACATTTCTTCGGCCGGGGTCTGGTCGATCCCGAGGATGACTTCCGCTCGACCAACCCGGCGACGCATCCAAAATTGCTCGATGCGCTGGCGGATCGTTTCGAGCAGAGCGGCTACGACTTGAAGGAACTGGTGCGTGTCATTACCACCTCGACAACGTATCAGCTCAGTTCCGTCCCAAACGAACATAACGGGAGGGACAAACATTACTACTCGCGCTTTCAGCCCAAGCGCCTGACCGCAGAAGTTCTCTTCGATTCATTGAACGATCTGATCCTGACCCGGAGCAACTTCGGCGGCTTGCCGGTCGGGACGCGTGCGGTTTGCCTGCCGGACAACAGTTACAACAGCGCCAACTATTTCCTGAGCGTGTTCGGTCGACCGGACTCCTCCAGCGCCTGCGAATGCGAACGCTCGCAGGAAGCCAGCCTCGCCCAAAGCCTGCACCTGTTTAACGCGAAGAACATTCACGAGCAGTTGGCCCACAAGGAGGGCCGGGCCGCCAAGCTCGCCGCTGACAAGGGACGGGATCATGTCGCGAAGATAATCAGCCTTTACTATCAGGCGTTTGCCCGGTTGCCACGCAAGTCGGAAATTGACGTGGCGGTGGATTATTTAAAACGCGAGCCGGTCGGTAAGGATGGTAAACCGGCGGATAAAACCAAGGAGCGCTACGAGGATGTTCTCTGGGCGCTGGTCAATACCAAGGAATTTCTTTTCAACCACTGAGGGACCGTTGAGTTGAACGCCTCCGCTTGGCCAAGCGTCGAAAACAGCATGATTCATTTCTCATTATTCCGGCGACTTTGCGTCGGGTTGTTTTTTGGGTTCGCATTTGGCCAAACGCTTGGCCAATTGCCGACGGCCCGCATGACTGCGATGTTCCCGCTGGGTTGCCAAATCGGCGAAGAGACCGAAGTGCAGGTTCACGGTGCCGACCTTGAAGGGGCGGCGGAGTTGCGGTTTTCGCATCCGGGTATTACAGCGGAATTAACCAACGCCGCTGAACGAAAGTTCCAGGTTCGTGTGGGCGCAAATGTCCCAAGCGCAGTGTACGAGGTGAGGTTTGCCGGGGCGCTAGGATTGTCCAACTCCCGCTTGTTCGCCGTTGGCTTACTGAAGGAAAGTCGAAGCCCAAGCGACAACACGTCAAAAAAGAACGCCGATGCCCTTGGCGATGATTCGGTTGTCAATGGCGTCTCCGTGGTGAGGCAGTCCTCGTGGTTTCAAGTTGGAGCAAAAAAAGGGCAGCGACTGTTGCTGCGCGTGTCAGCAAAGGCTCTCGATTCCCGCATGAGCCCTGTCATGCTGCTACGGAGTGGGGCAGGGGAGCGCTTGGCGCGGGCAAATGCCGACGGCTTGATCGACCACACGGCACAGGCGGATGGTAACTATTTTGTTCAAATTCACGATGCGGTTTTCCGAGGCGGTACGGAATATTTTTTTCGATTGGAGAATAGTAGTGGCCCGCATGTGGATTTTATTTCACCTCCGATAGTTCCCAGTTTGAGCGAGTCGGAGATCACTCTGTTTGGGAGGAATCTGCCCGACTCGAACCCCTCCGGACTCAAGGCCGCTGATGGCCAGGCGCTGGAGCAACTGACTATAAAAATCAGTGAGCTAAGCCAGACAGCGCAACCCGGGGGCGTGGTGCTTCCGCCGGCATCAGTAGTTCTGGACGGCGGCGTGTTTCGCTTGGCCAAGGGCGGGATTGCGAGCAACCCATTCTTCATCGGCTTTTGTCCGGGCAACCCGTTGACAATGGAGCAGGGTGATAATGATATCGCAGATCGTGCCCAAGGCGTTCTCGCCCCCGGCTTGATCGCGGGAAGTTTTTATCCGGCTCGTGATGTCGATCATTTTAGGTTTCCTGTGAAAAAGGATGAAGTCTATTGGCTTGATGTTTTTTCGCAGCGATTGGGCTGCAGCTCAAATCCATACCTCACCGCCCAACTCGTGGGAGTGTCAAAGGACGGCAAGGAATCGCTGGAGTCGTCCAAGGAATTTTACGATTCAAAAGACAATCCAGGCGGGCGCGAATTTAAAGTGGCTAATCGCGATATGTCGTGGCGGTTTCAGGCAAAGAGTGATGGCTACTGTCGGGTGATGCTGCACGACTTGTTCAACCAGGCCAAGGACGACCCGTCGAGGGGGTACGTGCTGATCTTGCGCCGTGAGCGACCCGGCTTCCGGTTGGTGGTTCATCCACAAACGGTTGCGGCAATATCGAAAAAGAGCAAGACCATCGAACTGACGGCGACACACCTTCGCAAGGGGGCGACGCTGCCTGTGCAAATCATTGTGCTGCGCGAGGGCAACTTCAACGGGCCAATCACTATCACCGCTGAGGGTTTGCCGAAAGGGGTTGAGTTGCACCACTGCCGGATTAATGCCGGGAAAAAAGCTATCACGGCGTTTCTGACTGCATCCGAGTCGGTGGACTCATTCATCGGCGACGTACGGTTTGTTGGGGAGGTGACGCTCGGCGGCCGGGAAGTTAAACAAGCGGCGTGGTCGTCAGCAACAGTTCACCGTGTTGCGGATTATGATAAGGAGCCGGTTTTTTCGCGCTTGGCCAAGGTGTGCGCATTGTCTGTCAATGCGGAGGATGCTGAGCCAGTACAAGTGACAGCAGCGGGGGATGGGCCCTTCATTGGCTTGGACAACGGCAAGGTGAAAATTCCCCTCAAAGTGAAGCGCACCGGCGAGTACAACGAGAAAATCAGCTTGAAGATTTACGGCATGTCACAACTGGATAAAATGCCTGCTTTGGAGGTAAAAAAAGAGCAACTCGAAGCCTCACTTGAAATCGACTTGGCCAAGTTCAAAGTTCCTGTCGGGCAATACACTTTTCATCTCGCGTCAACAATTAAGGGGAAATACCAGTACCCCCCGCTGAATGGTAAGAAGACTGACAAAAAGAAGGATGTCACTTATCAAATGTTCTCCCCTCCCATCACATTGGAGGTAAAGCCGGCCCCTAAACCACCAGAAAAGGTAAAGTAAAATGACAGATTTCCGGCTTTGGCTCACCGTTGTTCTATCGCTTCAGTTGGCATGATTTATGCCGAGTTCTGAAGAAACTTTTTCTCGCAATTTGGGCCTCAATAGGGCACGCTCCAAGTCGATGAAGCTCATTCTTGATTCCCACAATGTTGAAGTAACCGAAGCGATTAAAGAACATGTGAACGTCTGTGTTCACAAGCTCGAACACATGAACCAAAGAGCCATTGAGGCCCGGGTGAATCTGGAGCGGGATCATGTCGGCCTGCCTGAAAACAAGTACAAATGCACCATGCATCTGTATTTTAAAGGGACGGATATGTTTGCGGAGGATCATGAGAGCGACCTGTACGCAGCCATTGATTTGGTGACCAAAAAAGTTCAACAGCAGCTGAGAAAACATCACAGCAAGATTATCACCCGACATCACGCGGGGGCGGCCAAAGCTAAGCAGACATGGCAGTTGACGGATGTATAATTGACTGTTGAGTTTACAATTCGCCACAAGTTGGGGCTCGTTGAATGATTCTTCAGTCACGCGCGATATGGGCTGGCAAGGGGAATCTCATTGCTGATGGTGCGGTTCGGGTTCGGGGCAAGCGGATTGCCGAGGTGGGAGCACGGCGTGAGATTGCTCCCGAAGCGGGTGAACCGGTGGTTGATCTTGGGGACTCGATAATCTTCCCGGCATTTGTAAACGCCCACTGCCATCTCGATTATTCCGGATTGGCTGGCAAGTTGTCTCCAGGCACGTCATTTGCCGATTGGTTGGCTCAAATCGTATTGATTAAACAGTCGTTAACGCATGAAGATCATGAAGCCGCTTGGCTGGCTGGCGCTGACATGTTGCTGAGTACGGGTTGTGGCACGGTGTCGAACATCGAGTCAGTGCCAGGAATGTATGCGCGCATGGCACCGCAGACACCCCTTCAAGTTTGTCCGTTTATCGAACTTATAGCTTATCATTCGGAAGATGAAACTGCTGCGGTTGATTTAGCTCAGTGCGAGTTGATGGCGAATGAATCACTTGCGTTAAAGGTGGGGGTTTCGCCTCATGCACCATACACCATGACACCGGAGGGGTTGAACGCGCTTGCGTTGTTCGCGGATGAACATTTGCTGCCAATGAGCATTCACTTGGCCGAGTCGAACGATGAATGGGATATGTTTGTTCATGGAGCCGGGCCGCTGTACGACACGATGAGTTCCTTGGGTAGAGTGATGGATGACTGCGGTAAGGGAACGCCTGTGCAGTACTTGGCCAAGACGGCGGGGTTCGCAAAAAAATCCTTGGTCGTTCACGCCAACCGGTTGAGCGATGCCGATGTTGAAAGGCTGCAGAGGGTGGGTGCCTGTGTAGTTCATTGCCCAAGAAGTCACGCTTGGTTTCGGCACGCCAATTTTGACTATGACCGCTTGGCCAAGGCCGAGTTGAACATCTGCATTGGAACGGACAGCTTGGCGAGCACAAACAGTGAGACTCCGGTGACGGGGCTTAATATGTTCGCTGAAATGCAGGAATTCAGCCAGAACCATCCACAATTGTCTTGCGAAGATATGCTGCAAATGGCGACGGCAAATGGCGCGACGGCGTTAGGATTGGGGGGTGAAATTGGCGTGTTGAAGGAAGGCTTCATTGCTAACATGGCTGTAATTCCTCACCGCGACTCAATGTCAAGCGTACCGGAGGCGATTGTTCAACATAGCTGTGCTGTGGCAATGTTGATAATTGAGGGTAAACGCGTTTTTTCTGGGATAGATTCAATTGTAGATTGACTGCGTGTGGGATATTTAGGAAACCTCCCGCGCACTTTGGCAATTTCCTGAGATGTCAGTTTTAAAAATAAAAGAATCGGATTCATGCAAATACGACCTAATTTCACTAGGCGAAATCATGTTGCGACTCGATCCGGAGCATGCTCGGGTTCGAACCGCGCGCAGATTCGATGTGTGGGAAGGCGGGGGGGAATACAATGTAGCGCGAGGTTTGAGGCGATGTTTTGGATTACGCACCGCGATCATTACGGCATTTGCTGACAACGAAATCGGAAGGTTGCTGGAAGATTTTATACTACAGGGAGGGGTTGACGCTTCGTTGATTAACTGGATTCCATATGACGGCATAGGGAAAACGGTCCGGAACGGGTTGAACTTTACAGAGCGCGGTTTTGGTGTTCGAGGTGCGTTGGGCGTGTCTGATCGAGGCTCAACAGCAGCATCACAAATCAAACCAGGTGATTTTGACTGGGAAGACATTTTTAAAAACAAGGGGGTTCGTTGGCTTCATACGGGCGGCATCTTTTCGGCGCTCTCCGAGTCCACCGCCGATACGGTGATAACCGCTGTAAAGGCGGCTAGGAAAAACGGAACAATTGTGTCGTATGACCTCAATTACCGGCCCTCTCTTTGGAAAAGCATCGGCGGCAAGAAGAAGGCGCAGGAAGTGAACCGTGAAATTGCAAAATATGTGGATGTGATGATTGGTAATGAAGAGGATTTCACAGCCTGCCTAGGTTTTGAGGTTGAGGGTCTCGACGATAATATTACATCAATTGATGTTGAAAAATTCAAGACTATGATCAGGGCAGTTGTTGTCGAATATCCGGATCTAAAAATTATTGCAAGCACCCTCCGTACTGTTCACTCAGCAACAGTTAATGATTGGGGCGCCGTTTGCTGGGCGGGCGATAGTTTTTTTGAAGCCACCCATTACCCAAGATTGGAAATTTTTGACAGAGTGGGGGGAGGGGATAGTTTTGCCTCAGGTTTGATTTATGGTCTTTTAACAACCGGAGATCCAGCTAAAGCAGTTGATTATGGCGCTGCTCACGGAGCTCTTGCCATGACGACCCCCGGAGACACCTCCATGGCCTCCGTGAGTGAAGTGGAAAAAATTATGGTTGGGGGAGGGGCTAGAGTTGTTCGATAACCCTCCCAAAAACTAAAAACTGCTTGAGATTTAGGAGCTGTTTTTCACCGTAGTCAAATTATCTTTAGCGAGCGTGTTGTCTGGGTCGATGCTTAAAACGCGTTCGTATGTCATCGTCGTCGCATCTTTATCCCCTGTCTCATAAAAGCAAACAGCCAGCGCTAATAAAGCTTCAACATTTCCCGGCTCTATTTTGATAATGTCCACATAATCAGTGGCTGCTTTTTTATGGCTTGAGATACTTAAATTAAAGTCAGCTCTGACCTTGAGCGCCGGCGTGTAACGTGAATCTAGTTCTAAAGCAGAATTAATATATTTATTAAATTTATCAGTGTTCCCAGCCGTAAACTCAGCCAAAGCCAAGCGAGTCATAAAGTCAGCAGAATCACCTTCTATTTGCACTGCTTTACGTAAATTTTTTACTGCCTTATCAGTCTGGCCAAATTCAAACTCCAAGCTTCCAAGCGTGGCGTAAAGTGCAGGGTTGCTCGGTTGGGTGCTCATCGCCTTCTCAATTTCTTGAATAGCCGTCTCGATATCACCTTGTTGGTAGCTTTCATTTGCTCTGTGTAGTATTTGATCAGTTTCAGCTGTACCTTCGCTTTCTGCAGGCGCATCTTTCTTTAATAGTGTGGATATGGCTTCAATATTACTTTTGGCCATTTCATTTTTAGGATCCAACTCCAAAATATGTCTGTAAGTGTTCATAGCAGCATCAGTTTCACCTGTTTTGTACTGGCAAATTGCTGTACATTGCATCAGATATATGTCTTCAGGATATTCTCGTGAAAGCTTGTCAAATTCCACTAGAGCTTTGTCGTGGTTATCTTTGAGATAAAGAACTTTAGCTTTAAGTTTTCTGGCATCGGTACTTGGAAAATTTTCAAGAGACTTATCAATTGCTACAATTGACGCATCAAGGTTTTCAAGATTCAATTCGATTAGAGCGAGTTGGATCCAACCTTCGGGTGCCGAATCGTCGAGTTTAATGGCTTTTTCAACCAAGTCCTTGGCCTTTTTGAACTCACCCAATTGAAAAAACAAAGTGCTTAATGCAGTAATGACCTCATAATTCTCTGGGATTACATTGTATGCTTTACTCAAGATAGATTTGGCATCATTATTTTCTTCGTCCCAGTAAGCCAGTTCAAAATCAACCAGTTTATCAGCCAAGTCCTCACATTCAACGACTGTTTCTTCATTTTGGATTGTATGGGAAAGAAACAACCCTTCATCAGGATTGGTCATGTACCTTAAATTATTTATTGCACATGCGTTATCAGAGTCGATTTCTAGTACTCGTTCAAAAACCGTTCTTGCTGTCTCTTTTTCGCCACCTTCATAAAATGCATAACCTAAGGCTAAATAAAATTCTGTAAATTCTGAGTTTAACTCAATGAGTTTTGCGAAAATTTTGGCAGCATCGAGATATCTTCGTGACTGGAGATTAATTTTGCCGAGAAAACGGAGAGCTTCTAAGTGGTCCGGATTGATTTCAAGGGCTATTCCAATTGCCGATTCAAACTCGTAAACTCTTTCTGAAAATAACGCTGATATGGCCAATCTTGTGTAGGCGTCTGCATCTCTGGGGTTAAGTTCGATCTCCTTTCGGAACATCTCTCTGGCTTTTTCGTATTTCCCAAGTTTAAAATATACGCTACCTAGTGAAGAAACAATGATGGCTTCTTTGGGGGCTAGTCTTAAAGCGTGCTCTAGGGTCTCGGCGGTTGAGACAGTATTCCCTGAATTACTAAAGAACTCAGCATCCTCCAGTATATCATGTAGTGTGGAATCTTTAACACTGTTTTCATGCGGTTCGAGGCCTTGAGGTGCATCCTTGTTATGAATTTTCTTATTGCAAGCGCTTAAGTTGTCAAGCGCCATATCATTTTTAGAATCTATTTTCAATACTCGCTCATAGCATTCCTTAGCAACATCAATCTCACCGTATTCATAAAGACAACACCCAAGCCTCATTAGCACTTCCGTATTGTCAGGGTCATTCACAAGGATTTTATAATATGAATGGGCTGCTACATTTTTTTTATTATTTTGAAAACAAAGATCTCCAAGAAGTTTTAGGGCATCAACATGAAAGGGGTCAATATTGAGTGCCGATTCAAGCGATATTTCAAACTCTTCAACATTGTCATCCTGTAATAACGCTACCGCTAGATAAGTCAAATACTCAGGTGTTTGAGGCGACAAACGACAGGCCTCGCGGTATTTCTGGATTGCTATACCAAAATTGCCAGCTTGAAATTCGACATTTCCCCAGGTTGCCCAAAGTTCGGCGTTGGCTGGGTCTTCACTGACTGCCTCTTTTATGTTTTTCGAAGCGCCAAGAAAGTCTTGATTGGAATAACAATCATCGGCTTTTTTTAGAATAATGTCTATACATTCTTTCATTAGATTTGTCTGATTAATTAAAAATTGTTATATTATCTAACTTATGCCAGTAGTTGAAGAACCGTTTTTGGCATAGCATTTGCCTGCGCCAACATCGATGTTCCGCTTTGTACAAGTATTTGGTATCTTGCATATTGGGTTGCTTCGTCCGCTACATCAACATCCTTTATCCTGCTCATGGCAGCAGTTAAGTTTTCCTTCGTGCTGGTTAATTGCGTGTTAGTGAAGTCTAATCGGTTTTGGATTGCGCCAATTTGTGCACGGTCTAATGCAATTTGTGAAACTGCTTTCGACACAAAGCCCAACGACTCCTGAGCTTTTTTAGACGTTCTTATGTGAACGGTTTCTGCGTCCTCATCAGAGAACAGATATGCTCCCAATTTCATATTAACAGGGGGAATGCTAAAGGCGCTTTTACCGGAATCGATTGTAACCTTGATTACGTTTTCAGAAAACAAATCAACCCCATTAAACTGTTTTGATTTTGTTCTAGTTAAGAATGTCTTTAACTGTTGAAATTCCTTGTCATATAGTTCCCTGTCAGAATCCGCTATTGTAGCATCCTTAGCTAGCAAGGATAGCTCACCCATCCGAGTCAAGGCGGTATTAATCGTCTTTAGGTACCCATCCTGAGTTTGGGTATATGACATCGCATTAGCTATGTTTTCAAAAGACGCATTTATCCTTCGAAATTGAGATTCAAACCTCGAAGTAACCGCTAAGCCAGCAGCATTATCTGATGGGTTAGATAGTTTTGACCCTGATGACAGGCGATTTAAGGAACTTGAGAGTTCTCGAGTACTGGCTAACAGGTTTTTGGCTGATTTTTCAGCAACGTTATTGGAGTTAATAACCACTGAATTTTTATCGCTAAATTACTTTGTGGTAAAGTCGGCAGAGGCGCCCTGGCCTTTACTGTAATAATTGAAGGGCGGCCTGTGGGAGAGCGTTAGCTTGTGCCAGCATGGAAGTGCCTGATTGTACCAGAATTTGATATTTTGCGTATTCGGTGGCTTCTTCTGCCACATCAATATCCGTAATTCTGGAAACAGCGGAGGAAAGGTTTTCTTTTGTGACAACCAACTGTTCACGGGAAAAATTAAGGCGTGCCTGTACAGCGCCTAGACTGGCTCGATCGATGGCCACACGAGATATGGCGTTTTTTACGTTTGTTATTGCTACTGCTGCACTTGCCGTAGATCCTATCCCTGTTGACGCACTGCTAATCGCAAAAGAGTATGATGCAGTACCTGTAATATTAATCGGGTTGGATTCAAACGCATTCCCGTCTGGATCGACGGTTACAGATAG
>ENA-OREN01002601-OREN01002601.1-marine-metagenome-genome-assembly--contig:-NODE-2601-length-18025-cov-2.765099_pt1 | contig 18025 bp, 16 predicted proteins | sample MGYA00248624_ERZ508555 | MGnify/ENA primary metagenome ERZ508555 (study PRJEB26222, sample SAMN06267773) | marine metagenome | isolation source: Saanich Inlet, British Columbia, Canada | place...
GGTGTTCGGCTTTCGTGAACTTAAAACACATGCCAAAATATCGGTTGTTGTGCGCCGCGAAGGGGATCAGCTTAAATCCTACCTTCATTTTGGTACCGGTAATTATCATCCTCTGACGGCTAAGGTTTATACGGATATCTCGTTTTTTACCGACAATAAAGATCTTGGTCATGATGCGGTTCATATTTTTAATTATCTTACCGGAAACACGGTTCCTGATAATTTAAAAAAGGCTAAAATTTCACCGCATTCCATCCGTTCTAGTCTAATGGAGCATATTGACCGGGAAATTGAATTTGCCCGAGCCGGAAAACCGGCAAATATATGGCTTAAGCTCAATGCCCTAGTCGATCCGACCATTATTGATAAGCTTTATCAAGCGTCAAACGAAGGGGTTCTTATTGATATGGTCATTCGCGGTATTTGCTGTCTAAGGCCGGGGGTAAAGGGATTATCTGAAAATATAACAGTTAAAAGCATTATCGGGCGATTTCTTGAACATTCTAGGATTATGTGTTTTGGAAATGGAAAGTCTTTACCGTCCCCTAAGGCTAAAGTATTTATATCATCGGCCGATTGGATGCCGCGTAATTTTGACAGAAGGGTGGAAATACTGGTGCCGCTGGAAAATCCCACCGTTCATTCGCAAGTTTTAGATCAGATTATGCATGCAAATATTAAAGATACGGAGCAAAGCTGGACACTGGACAGTAATGACCGATATAACAAGGTGGAAGAAAGTGGGGATGCTTTCTCCGCTCATCAATATTTCATGACGAACCCGAGCCTTTCTGGGGTTGGCTCGGCAATAAAAAAAGAAGACAGAGACAAATAATTTTAAGGGAAGTAAATTTGGGAAAATTTGCCGTTATAGATATTGGCTCAAACACCGTTCGAATGGTGGTTTATGAAAACCTTCACCGGGCGCCTTATGTGCTGTTCAATGAAAAAGTATTCTGTGGACTGGGCCGCGGTGTGGCTGAAACCGGTTCAATGATTGAAAAATCTATGGATAAGGCCGCCACGACTTTAAGACGTTTTTCATTGCTGCTTAATAAGATGGACATTGAAGACTATAAAGTTGTAGCCACTTCGGCGGTAAGGGATGCTGCAAACGGTAGTGAGTTCGTTGAGCGGGTAAAGCAGGAAGCAGGCATAGAAATCAATGTGATCGATGGCAATGAAGAAGCCCGCCTTTCCGGTAACGGGGTGATTTGTGCGGTGCCCCGCGCTACGGGGATTATTGGCGATCTTGGTGGTGGTAGTCTTGAGCTTGCCACCGTTCATGAAAAGCAAGTCTCACATGAAAGCACGCTGCCGATTGGCCCATTGCAACTGCAGGATAAAGACGGAACGCGCATCTCAGATGCAGAAGGAAAAATCGATCAGTATCTCGCCGAGATCACTTGGTTAAAAGAAGAAAGCGGCCGCAAATTTTATGCGGTTGGTGGTTCGTGGCGGACACTGGCCCGGGTTCATATGATGGAAACAAACTACCCGCTGGTCAATATGCATAATTATATTATTCCGGTGGAGGAAATTACCGAGCTTGCGTTACGCATTTCAAAAATGACTAAGGCCGAGCTAGAACAGTACCGCCCGCATATTTCATCAAAACGGATTAAAACATTAGCACTGGCTGCTCTTGTGCTTTGCAGACTTTTAAAAATCATCAAGCCCGGTAAATTTGTTATTTCTGCTTTCGGTGTCCGCGAAGGATTGCTTTATAATGAAATGGAAACGGATGTGCGTGCGCAGGATCCGTTGATAGTCGGCTGTCATCAGGTGGCGCAGATGACCGGCCGCTTCCCTGATCACGGTGAGCGGCTCAATGACTGGATTGAGGGGCTTTTTTCAGATGAAAGTACCGAACATAAACGGCTCAGGCTTGCTATTTGTATTTTAAGCGATGTGGGTTGGCGCGGCCATCCTGAATACCGCGCTGAAAAAGTGGTCTCGGAAATCTTATATGGTCGTTTTAGCGGTATAAACCATTGGGGCGCGGCGCTGATGGCTATGGCGCTTTATATATGCTACGGCGGCTCCGGTAATAATGCACCGCAAGTCAGCACAGCAAAGTCATTGATCAGTAAAGATGATATGCTTTATGCTAGAAAAATTGGCTTAGCCCTGCGCCTTGCCCAAAGAATATCAGGCGGCACATCAGAGGGCCTAAAAATGGCTGAGATAACTTTGGCTGATGATAAACTAAGCTTAAAAATTAAAGATAACATGATCGATCTTGTCAACGAAGTGGTCGAAAAAAGATTTTCCAAACTTGCTAAATTTATTGATGTTGATGGTGAGATAGCTGGATTTTAAGCACTTAGTCTGCTTTTTCTCTCATTTTACTTTCTGTGAAGCGGACTATTCTGCGGGCAGCGGTTTTTAATAGCTCTTCACCGCAAAGAAATCCTATGCGTACGGTGTTTACCATTGATGGGCCAAAACCGAAGCCGGGAACGATGGCGATATCCTCTTGCGCTAACAACCCTTCGGCAAATTCCCTTCCGCTTAAGCCTGTACTTGAAATATCAACGAGGGCGAACATGCCGCCCTTTGGGATTGAAAAGCTCAGATGATTGCTTTTCTTTAGTCCGTCGCATAACGCATTTCGCCGCTCACGGAATATATTGCGGAATTTTTCAGCGCTTTCAGTGTCTTTAAGGGCAACGATGGCAGCAGTTTGCACGAACTGATTAACGCCAAACTGTAATGCTTGCGAAAGGGCGGTCAAGGCCTCAGTAAATTCATCGGGCCCAATGGCCCAACCCACTCGCCAACCGGTCATGGCATGGGATTTTGAAAGGCTATTTACGACGATGGTGGTGCTTCTATACTGCTCGTTTTTATAGGCTGAAGTATGCTCACCTTCAAAAGTAACTGACCAGTAAACTTCGTCGGACACAAGCCAGATTGAATTTTCATGGCAATATTGTGCCAGATCATTCAAGGTTTGTTGATCAAACACTGCACCCGAAGGATTACTTGGAGAATTAATCAGTATAGCTTTTGTTTTATCTGTTACTGCTGCTTTGATTTTATCCAAATTGAGAGTATATCCTTCGGATTTTTCAAATATCACCGAAACCATCGTTGCCCCACCCGCCGTAACAACGGCCGGGTATGTGGAATAAAAGGGCTCCGGAACAATCACTTCATCACCAGCTTCGGTTAAGCAAAGAAAAGATGCAAATAATGCTCCCTGTGTGCCGCTAAAAATAACAGTATTTTCCGCACTAATGTGGCCGCCATAAAGCGTCATGGCATGTTCAGCAACGCCAGATCTTAAATCCGGCTCGCCGGCAAGTAGTGAATAATGGGTTTTGCCTGAATTTATGGCGTCGATCGCAGCGTCGCTTACAGCCGCTGGTGTATCAAGATCAGGATCGCCGACTCCTAAATGAATAATGTCATCACCCGCTTGAATTCGCTTTGTTGCCATATCACCTACGGCCCACGCTTCTGATGCTGGTCCGGATATTCTATTAACCAGTGAGGATAGATTTGTTTTATTCATAATATACGCACCAAATATTCAGTTTATAGCAAACTATATCTTGTGGTTTACTTTTCAAGAAAAAAGTGCCGCTAATATAAAAAATGAGCTTTCCTGTTAACACAAGTGCAATCATTCTTGTAGTTTCCAGGAATGATCTAAGTATTACTATGTGGGGAAGAAGTTTTATTCTACGAAAACTACAAGTTAAATTGACAATGTTACGTTATAACCGTACGGTGATTATACAAGGGGGTCACATCTATAGCTCCCCTTAATGGTGGTAGGTTCATCTGAAAAATAAACTACCGCAAATTTAAAATACTTTTTAAGAGGAAAGCCAATGAAAATTACTTTATTAAAGAAATTTCGGTTGTCTGCGGGAGTATCGACGATTGCGTTATTAAACGCTTCGTTATTACTGTCAGGTGCAACCGCTCAACAAGCCACATCGGTTGATCAAGAAGAGGATGTCGTTGTTGTAACAGGTCGACGTATGTCTAGTGCCGCAGAAGCGGTTGGAGAAGGCGAAGCCGGTAATACGGTTTCTGTAACACGTGAAGCACTACTTTCAGCACCTTCCGGTGTATCCGGACTTAAGGCCCTTGAAGGTTTGCCAGGATTTAACGTTCAAACGGACGGTGCCCTTGGTCTATATGAATTTGGTAACTCGGTTATACATCACTTCAGCATAAGAAGAATTTTGAATAGTCATGGTGCCGGGTTTAGCTTCCCATATGCCAGTGGAATATTGATCATTGGCATTTGTATAAAATATATGTTCACGGGCTAATATGCTACCCATTCCCGGCTCATCTGCTTCAAACTCACCCAAAGCCTCACCTGATAAAACATCATTATTTACACGCAGCTGCATTACGGGTGCCTCTTGTGCAGAAACGGTGGAGGAAAATAACGTGCCGTGAGAACCCGAAAACTGACTACCCAGTCCGGTAATGGCGAGTGCCACTAGTAATAAATGGCTTCTGGTTTTTATAATGTTGGTGAGCTTTTTCATCATTCTTCTCCCGTTGTGATATTTGTTTTTTTATTATTAAAACCGAAAAACAAACAAAAGTCCACTACGCGGACAGAAAAGAATGGCTGGCAAGAGAGGGTTGTCTAATTACAAACCCATTCGCCGGTATCTTTTGAACACATATCGGGCGGGCCGTATTGGTCCCAAAGCTTAATCATATCAATTTTGGTGGCAACTTCGAGAAATCTGGAGTGTGCGGTAAAGCCAACCTCAGGGAATGCCATTGCAAGATAGATAAGATTGTCCGCTGAACTAAACGCCATGTCCATATCCACCGGGATCAATTCATCCATATATTTGTCAAGGCGGCCTCTGCCCAAATCAAATTGTGCCATAAAATCATGCCCCAGATCAAAATCAGCGGCGAGTTCCGGGTCAAGCGGCTGGCCATTAAATTCCGCCTCAACCAAGGCTCGGATGCCACTATAGTCAAGGCCATGAATGGCACCTACCGTTTCAAAAATTTCAATGGCACCCTCTTTATCACCATCAAGCAGCCTATCGACAAAATAAAAGCCTGCAGCTTCTATAACACCGCGATCAACTGCTTTAGCCCAGATCTCGCGGGCGCGGTCTCTCTCACCTGCTGCTGAAAGCGCAACAGCGTAACGCGTCATAATCGATGAATCGAGCGGTTCAATGGCATACATATCATTGCCAAGCGCTAAAGCCTGCTGGCGGTAGCCGGCTTCATTGAAGCTGTATATCTGCCATACTTTGGGAAAAACGTTATTTGGTTCTACTTCGAATGCGTAATTAAATGCTTTAATTTCTTCGTACCAATCATAATCGTCACCTCGGGTTGCTTCTACAATACCCTCCAGAAAACCAGAACTAGGTACTACCGTCAAGGCATCCAGCGTATAAGCGTGGGCCCGCTCTAATCCTTCACTTGGTGCACTGTCTTTAAAAAGAATGTGGTTGTAGGCCATGACCGCCCGCCCAATCCATGCTTCACCAAAGGAAGGGTCATGGGCGATAGCCTCGTTATACCTGGCAAGTCCGATGCGTACGGATTTAAGTGTGTCCGCCTGAATAGTCAGTGCTTCCAGATAGATGGCGTAGGCCTCAAGATTATCTGTAGGGCGGTCCCGAACTTCGCTTTCGTCACCACTTAATGTCACCTGAAGGGCATCGGTGATCGATTTGGCTACTTCATCCTGAATGTCGAAAATATCAACCAGTTCACGGTCATATGTTTCTGACCATAGATGATAGCCGTCCTCAACATTAATAAGCTGTGCGGTTATGCGAATGCGGTCACCGGAACGGCGAACAGAACCTTCAAGCACCGTAGCCACAGAAAGTTCAGAGCCGATATTACGCAAATCTCTATTTTCACCCTTAAAGGCAAAACTCGATGTGCGCCCGGCCACTTTCAAATCGCGGTTTTTTGCAAGTAAATTAAGTAGTTCCTCCGATAGACCATCAGCAAAATAATCCTTATCATCAGACATATTGACAAACGGCAGCACGGCAATTGACTTGCCTATTTCTGTAGGTGGGGTAGCGCCAGGATCATTCTGGGCGATTTCGGTTTCTTCAACGGGGGATGATAAATAATTTTCCCAGACGACGAAAGAGAGCGCGACCGCGAGCAATGCTATTATAACATTTTGTAGTTTTTTGCCAGTATCAACGTGAATGCTTTTATCTTCCTCTACGTCTTCTGTGCGTTTTACACCGTCCGGTGTCAGCTCAAATGCCCAGGCGAAAAAGAGTGCAAACGGAAATCCGATCATTCCGAGATAAAATACAATACTGTTTAGAGTTTCAGGTAAATTAAGCGCAGGTACCGCCATATCCGTTACCTGTATCACCACCCAACCAAGGGCGACATAGGCAAAAGCTACCTTAAATATATTTCGTTTATTTAATTCTGCAAAAAGATCCACAGACTTGATCCACCCCTGTATTTTTATTTATGTGTGATCACATTTCACGCAAGGTATCATAGAAGAGGGACTTTTTAAAGGATATACTCTAATAGCAAAATGACTAGTTATTCTTTATGATCAAAAACCTCAATCTCGCCGTCTTTGATAGCAAATGCGACTTCGCCGTTTTTAAGGGCGAGGGCGTTTTTACCGAATAGATCATAGCGCCATCCATGAAGTGCTTTTACGTCGGCTTCGTCATTTTCAGCGAGGCGTTCTAAGTCTTCGACGTTGGCGAGAAGTTTCGGGGCGACATCTTCGGCTTTGCAGACAAGTTTGAGCAGTACTTTAAGAAGCTCTACAATCGGGTCAGTGTTTTGGGATGGGGGTTTGCGTCGTGAAATAACCGGTAGTTCATCATCGGATAGCGCCATAGCCTCTTTTATAGCCTCAATAACGGCATTTCCGCCTTTACTAGTGGCGAAGTTGGCGCCAAGGCCGCGAACACTGGTCAGGGCGTTGGTGTGGGTTGGACGCACGGCGGATAGCTCAAGCATTACTTCATCACGCATAACCCGGTTGCGAGGGATGTTGCGGCGCTGTGCTTCGGCTTCGCGCCACTCGGCTAATTTATGAACGATGGCATTGAAGCGGCGATTGCTGTTTCTTATTTTAACCCGTTTCCAGGCATTTTCTGGCTTGATGGTATAGCTCTCTTTATCAAGCATTTCGGCGATATCTTCGGTGAGCCAGCTAACCCGGTTCGTGTCTTCGAGCTGCTGTTGTAATTTTTTATAGATTACCCTTAAGTGCGTAACATCGCCAAGGGCATAATCTATTTGGCGTTCGGTCAAGGGACGGCGCGACCAATCGGTAAATCTTGTGCTTTTATCAAGTTGCTTATTACAAAGGGCGAGCACCAGTTTTTCATAACCGATACTGTCACCGAAACCGCACACCATGGCAGCGATCTGACTATCGAAAAGCGGTTTTGGAACCACATTTGCCATATTGACTAATATTTCAATATCCTGTTTAGCAGCGTGGAACACTTTGAGCACTTTTTCATTTTCCATCAGATCATAAAATGGGGTCAAGTCAAGGCCGCCAATCAGGGTATCAATCGCATGATATTCGTTATCATCGGCGATCTGAATTAGACACAGTTTTGAATAATAGGTTTTATCACGCAGGAATTCCGTATCGACGGTAACATAATCGGATTTGGAAAGACGTTCACATAACGCTTTTAAGGCTTCGCTTGTTGTAATTACACTCATTTATATCTGGCTCAATTTAAAGATTAACTTGACAAAGCGACAATAAAGCACAAAAAGACACTAAATTGAACTTGAATATTTAAAAAAGGTGTAGAAATAAAATGCACGAATATAGATCTCATACCTGTAGTGAGCTTAAAAGCGACAATGTAGGCGACGTAGCGCGCCTTTCCGGGTGGGTACACCGCAAGCGTGACCACGGTGGTCTTTTGTTTATTGATCTTCGCGATCATTACGGTATTACCCAATGTGTTTTTGATAGTGATTTTAAAGATATCTTTGATGTGGCTGAAAATGTTCGTGCTGAAAGCGTGATCCGCGTTGAAGGTGAAGTGATCAAACGGGCAGGCGAAGCGATTAATCCTGATCTTCCAACGGGTGAAGTTGAGATACTTGTTAAAAAGGTCGATGTGCTTAACGCGGCTGAGGAACTTCCGCTTCCGGTTTTTGGTGATCAAGAATATCCGGAAGATATACGTCTTAAATACCGCTTCCTTGATCTGCGCCGTGACCGAATTCATGAAAATATAGTGCTTCGTTCCGATATTATTTCAAGCATCCGCCGCCGCATGGTTGATCAGGGTTTTAGAGAATTTCAAACACCGATCCTGACCGCATCATCACCGGAAGGGGCACGGGATTTTCTAGTGCCAAGCCGCATGCATCCGGGTAAATTTTATGCGCTTCCGCAAGCGCCGCAACAGTTTAAGCAGCTATTGATGATTGCCGGTTTTGACCGTTATTTCCAGATCGCACCATGCTTCCGTGATGAAGATGCGCGCGCTGACCGCTCTCCGGGCGAGTTTTACCAACTTGATATGGAAATGTCCTATGTGACGCAGGAAGATGTTTTTGAAGCTATTGAGCCGGTAATGCAGGGAATATTCGAAGAGTTTTCAGACAAAAAAGTAACACCAGCACCATTCCCACGCATCACGTTTAAAGACAGTATGCTTAAATATGGTAATGATAAGCCGGACCTTAGAAATCCCGTTGAAATTTGCGATGTGACAGAAGTATTTGACGGATCAGGTTTTGGTATCTTTGCAGGCGCCATTAAAAATGGTGCGGTTGTTCGCGCTATCCCGGCACCAAAAGCTGGCGGCGAAAAGCCAAGAAGCTTCTTTGATAAAATGAATGACTGGGCGAGAGCTGAAGGTTTTGCCGGCCTTGGTTATATCCGCTTTAAAGAAGGCGAGGCCATGGGGCCGATCGCCAAGAACCTTGATGAAGCTCGCATTGCCAAACTTAATGAAATTGCCGGACTTTCTGGTGAAGACGGTGTTTTCTTTGCCTGCGGTAAACCAGAAGAAGCTGCTAGATTAGCTGGGCTTGCCCGTACCAAGGTTGGTGAAGATCTTGATCTTATCGGTGGCGGCGAATTTAAATTCTGCTGGATTGTTGATTTCCCAATGTATGAATATGACGAAGTGGAAAAGAAACTTGATTTCAGTCATAACCCGTTTTCAATGCCGCAAGGTGGGCTCGAAGCCCTTAACACAATGGACCCAGAAGATATTCTTGGATATCAGTATGATATTGTCTGTAACGGTATTGAGCTTTCATCAGGCGCGATCAGAAATCATGTTCCTGAAATTATGTATAAAGCGTTTGAGCTTGCCGGTCACGGGCCGGAAGTGGTTGAAGAACGCTTCGCAGGAATGCTCAACGCCCTTAAATACGGCGCGCCGCCCCATGGTGGCATAGCTCCGGGTGTTGACCGTATTGTCATGTTGCTCGCGGATGAGCCGAATATTCGTGAAGTTATCACCTTCCCAATGAACCAGAAGGCGGAAGATCTGATGATGAATGCACCAAGCGAAGTGGATATGAAGCAATTACGCGAGCTTCACCTTCGTACGATTGCTCCGGAGCCAAAGAAAGAAGATTAGATTTAGATATTATTTGAACAAAGAAAAGGCATGCTTATAAAAAGCATGCCTTTTTTTATAATACTCAGATATGAATTATTAGGCTTGAACGTCTACGTTATTACCGACGTCTGGGCCAGTATCGGCCTCCACGGCTTTACGTTCATTCACGGAATCTTCTATTTTGCCCTGTTCCGCGTCTTGTGCAATAGCCGCATTTTCTTGCGAACTACTACGTCCTGCATCAACTTGTATTTGTGATGACGCTGCGCTTGCTGCTGCAATATCAACCATATTTAATCCTTACTTATTTAACTACAACCCTAATGTAGCAACTACGTTTTAACAAATTGTTAATAAATTGATCGCTTTTTATCCAATTAAATTTCCTTTATAATAATAAGAGTTTATAGTATATCAATAAAAAAATAATTTATTACTCTAACGGTCAAAGTGAGATAAATGAGCATTACTATAATCAAATCGATGAAGCATTTAACCACAATATCCCTCATTCCCTTAATATCCGCCTGTAGTATGTTTGGCGATGAACTTCCAAATTATGATGAAAATCAACCTCAGGACACAAGGTTCGATGGCGAACTGGCCTTTTCAAGCCCTTCTTTAATGAAAATGGCTGAATCGTTTAGAATTGCCGGTGATTATTCAAACGCCATCAGATTATACCAGCGCGCCGCCACTGAAAGCCCGGGCCATGTAACCTCGCGTCTTGCCCTTGGACAGATTTATCAACGCCTCGGTTCATCTGACGGTGCCATGACCTATTATCAACAGGTACTTGACCTAGAACCGAATAACACAGACGCAAAATTGGGGCTTGGCCAGTTAATGGTTCAAAATAACCAATCAGCAGGTGCCATTCAATATTTGGAAGAGGTGGCCGCTACGGCTCCTGATAACTTTAGAATATATAATAGTATTGGCCTGGCTTATGACCTTGAAGGTCAGCATGCACAGGCACAGACTGCCTACAGTACAGGCTTGAATATGAGGCCGGATCATATATCGCTTCTAAATAACCTTGCATTATCCTTGGCAATAGAAGGCGAGTATGCCCCAGCGATCCAACTTCTGAGCAAAGCCGTTAATCTGGATTATAGTCAAACCACAGCGCAGCAGAACCTTATTATGGTATATGCCTTGTCGGGCGAGGAGGACGCCGCACTGACAATGGGCAAAAGTTTAATGACACCAGACGAGCTTGAAGAAAATATGCAGCACTATCGGTGGCTTAGGACACTTTCAAGCAAGCAGCGTGCGCAGGCGATTTTTCTAAATCTGACATCATTCCCAGAAGAAGAAACAAATCAGGTCGTGCAAATTGCAACAACAGAACAGACCAAAACCCAATCCGTGGTATCACTTGATCCTAAAAAACAGTTGCTAAGTGATATTTTAAATTCAGAAAATTCTGATCCGGGCGCGCTTCCTGAAAATCAAGATATGGCGGCGGCGGTGGATAGCCCGGTCATTGACCCAGAAGAAATGATTCCTGAGGCAACCATGGGGACCATGTCAGACCAATATCATTTGCAACTTGGATCATTCTCAACCGTTAATGAAGTAATTCTCAATTGGGGTAAAATACAAAGTACGGCACCTGATCTGTTGAATGATCAGGAAATTGATGTTAAAAATATCACGACAACCGATAGTGATAATCGTTACAGATTATTTATCGGCCAATATGATAACTATAATGCTGCTCAGGAATTTTGCCTGGAATTACAGGAAAGAGAAATCAGCTGTACTGTGTCAAACACTGAGAATTAATTCTGAGGGTAGGATTAACTTTTACAGAAATCGCTTTTAAATTTGGTAAATCCAAAGCTTTTTGTGAGTTGAAGAGCACTTTGATTAAAGGCCATTTCAGATATTTTGATACCATCAAATTTGTAATATTCTTTTAGTCCGTGGTATATTTCATAAATGCCGCTAAAGACCAACATCCCCAGTAGTGGTATAAAGCATAAGCCGATAATATTAATTATAATATCCATTGATAGCTCCGAAATTTGTTATTTGTTCTAAGTTTGTTCTAATCTTTTTGCTGGCATAAGTCAAGAACAAAAAAGAACAAAAGTGGAATATATCATATTAATTAAAAATAATCCGGTTGAATAGCCTCTTAAAAATAAGTATAATTTTTACATAATAACAATCAGGAAACGGCACTATGGTCATTCGTTCAGGTATTAAGATAATTAATCTGGCTACATATTATTTATTATTTTCATTTTTAATTCTCGTTTCTTTTGCCAATGCGCAAAATTCCGCTCTGGCGGTTAAAGGGACGCAGTCAAATTTTGGTAATTTAAAAACGGTTAGCCAGTTTGGCCATGTTGTTTTTGCCGATCAGCCCGATAAAGAAACTATTAGCCTTTTAAAAGATCAGAACATAAGTCTGGTAATTAACATTCGAGCCGAAAATGAGAGCGAAGGTTATGATGAAAGAAAAGCCGTCGAAGAGGCGGGTGTTGCCTTTATTCAGATCCCTTATATGAAGGGTAGATATATAAACGGCGAAGCACTTGATGAAATTTTGTCTCTTGTCGAAGCCACTGCCGCAAATGGCAGCAAAATAATGCTCCATTGTACCCATTCCCAGCGGGCAGGGTCTGTACTTGGTGCCGCACTTTACAGGGATTACGGCTACTCAAAAGAAGAAGCCAATGAATATGCAAAACAGGCTGGCCTTACCAGTGAGTTTTTAACTAAAATTCATAATGAATTTTTGGACACTCTTAAATAAAAAAACTTAAGGAAATACTCAAATGACAAACACTTTCGATAACCTTAGCAAAAGGTTTTTATCTATACTTATTGCAACATTCTGGATGCTGTCTATGGGGATAGCACATGCACAAACGGTTGATCTTACAACAGAAAAACATCAGGCGCCGATTGGTAATCTTACCAATACGCCGCAATATGGCCACGTGGTTTACGGCGTTCAGCCGGATGAGGCAACGATCCCGATGCTTAAGGAGCAGGGAATTAACATGGTGCTGAGTGTACGTTTTGGCGATGAACCTGTTGGCTTTGATTCGCGCAAATTAGTAGAAAAAAACGGCATGTCATTTCAGCAGATTTCTTTTTATAAAGGCAATCTCGCAGACCGCCCGCGGGCCGTTGATGCAAATGCTATTGATGAAATTAGCAAACTATTAAGCGCAACGGCTGCTAGCGGCGGCAAGGTTCTTCTGCACTGTGCATCCGGTCAGCGCGCTGCCGGTGCGCTTGCGGCGGTGCTCGTTCGTGATTATGGTTATAACCGTGAAGACGCCCTTGAATATGCCACAAAGGCAGGTATGACAAGTAAAGGGGTCGCGTCTGCCCTTGGTCAATATTTCGATGGTTTGAATAAATAATTTATAAAAAAGGAAATGGTTATGAATAAAATATTGAATATTTTAAGTGTCTGCATGATCATTTCTTTAAGCGCATCCTGTGCGCAAACGGTTAAGCAAGTGGAAATAACGCGAACCACTGAACGCCATCAATCTCCCTTTGGTAATCTTGAGATTACCCCTTATTACGGCAATGTTGTCTATGCGGCCCAACCCGATGAAGATACTGTCAAAATGTTTAAAGATCAGGACTTTGACCTAGTGATCAATATTCGCGAACTTGATGAAGAAATAGGCTTTGATGAAAGAAAGCTTGTTGAGGATCAGGGAATTACCTATTTGACGATCCCTTATATGACGGAACCGACAACGAGATCAGATTTTAGCCATGATGCCTTAAGTCAGATCAAGCAAGTCATCGATGATGCTACTGCCAAAGGGCAAAAAATTATGCTTCATTGCAGCCACGGTCAACGGGCAGGGTCGTCGCTCGGGATGATTTTATACCGTGATTATGGTTATTCTAAAGAAGAAGCTTTTAAAGCGGCGACCGACGCGGGAATGAATTCAAAGTGGGCAGTGCCGCGGTTTTGGAAGTTTATCGAAAGTTCTATTGTTAAAGTAAAACCCATCGATGGCATTAAAAATATGGTGAAGTATAAAAATTTCTATATTGCCAGCCAGCCGAGCCCTGAAGCGATTAAAAAATTAAAAGAAATGGGTGTTACCACCGTTATCACTAACCGTGCTAAAACAGAAAATGGCGGTTTTGAAGAGCAAAAAGCCGTTGAGGATGCCGGCCTTAAATTTCACCGTGCACGTATTTATAATGACCGCTACGGTGATATTAATGATCAAAAAATCAATATGGACGAGCTTGAAAAAGCACTAGGCATTATCGCTAGTACCACGGACGGTGATGTGTTTGTGCACTGTGGCTCCGGCGACCGTGCATCAATTATCCTTGCCACACATCTTTTTAATGTTGATCAAAACTCCGAGAGGGAAGCGCTCAGCAAAGCCCGTCTGGCGGGACTTAGAAACGCCAATATCACCAAGCAACTTGAAGACTATATGGGGGCTCCGGAGTAGGCTTATTTAAACTTCGGTTGCCGTTTTTCATTAAACGCTGTGACGCCTTCTTTGAAATTTTCGTTCTTTCCTGCTATCTGCTGGGCTGCGGCTTCTGCCTCTAATTGATCGGTTAAACTGTTTTCGAATGAACTATCTAATAATGCGCGGATCTGAATTAATGCAGATGTCGGTTTGGTTGCCAGTTTTCCAGCAAGCCTTAATGCGTCTTCCATCAGGGTACCTTCTTCGCTAATGCCGTATATCAATCCCATATTAAGTGCATCATCCGCAGAAATGGCTTCACCCAGCATCATCATTTCCGTGGAGCGGGCACGGCCAATAATCCGTGGCAGGAAGTATGAACTGCCGGCATCGGGAACAAGGGCGATGTTGATGAAGGCCTGGAAAAACTGGGCTGATTTAGCAGCGATGGTAAAATCACAAGCGAGCATTAAACCCATGCCTGCACCGGCAGCATAACCATTAACGGCGGCTATGGTAGGAAAGGGCAATGCTTTAAGGCCCATGACCATTGGTTCAAAATTCTCCCGCAAACTTTTACCCAGATCAAGGTCGCTGTCAATTTTTTCTATCGGCAAGTTTTTAAGATCTGCACCGACACTAAAGCCGTTGCCGCGACCAGTTATAATCAGGGCTTTAAGATCAGACTTTGCCGATAATTTATTGAGTACCGCTTTAAAATTATCAAAATAATCCTGATTCATAGCATTAAGCGCTTTTTCACGACTTAAGGTGAGTATGGCGATGTTGCCGTTATAATCCAGTTCCATTGTATCCAATATAAGCTTCGGCATTTTTATCTATTCCTATGTTCCAATTGCATGAAATATCGCCTAAACGTAAAAAAGTGTCAATCTATCTATTAGACTGACACTTTAAATTTGGTAATAATATTGTTTTGTTAAGCGGAAAGGCTTTGTTGAGTTGGTACAATCTGATCAAGTTCTAATTCGCTTTGTACCATGTTTCTGCCATTTGATTTAGCAAGGTAAAGGGCCGAGTCTGCTTTTTGGATAAGATCTTCAATTGTTATACCGGGCAGGGCATTCGCCACACCAAGGGACATTGTTATTCTGCCGAAATTAGCGCCGGTATTTTTATTTTTAATAATACGCTTTGAAATGACTGAACGAATTTGTTCAGCAATTTTTACACCTTCAGCTAATTGTGTTTTAGGCAGTAAGATTGCAAATTCTTCGCCGCCGTAACGGGCTGCGGCTCCTTCTGATCCGAGTTCCTTCTTGATGACGTGGGCAACTACTTTTAACACCTGATCGCCGATCTGGTGGCCGAAGCTGTCATTAAACTTTTTAAAGAAATCAATATCACAAAGAATAAGGCATAAGTCCTGGCCCACTTTATTGAAATTGGTCATATATTTATTGATTTTCTCTTCAAAAAATTTCCGGTTTCCGATATTGGTCAGCGCATCCGTGCGGCTTTCCATACGGGCGTTACTGAGATTTGTTTGTAAACCTTCTATTTTGACTGTGCTGTGCTCTAATTTTGTTTCAAGCTGCTGGCTTTGTTCCTTAATCCTGTCAGTGTCCGAAATAACGACGTTAATGATATCTTTAAGATCACTAGATCCTTCAAAATCAGAAAGTTTTTCCATATGTTCCATCAGTGTCTTTGTATGTTCACTTGTATCATTGCCAGCATCTTTTAAAACGCCAACTATTTTTTTGAGTTCCCTTTGAAAGGTTGCACCGGTTTCAACAATTGCTTTTAATTCTTTTTCTGCAGAAAAGAATTTTTCATAAAGTTTTTCATTAAGATCATCATTAAAAGGCATGTTCTTTGCGATCATGTTATCAATGACTTTTGAAAGATTAAGGTCTGATTGAGCTGAATGAGTGTACCATAGGTGATAGTTTTTTGGTGTTGGTGTTACTTCAAGTTCAGTCATTTTGTTGATGGTGGTTTCTGAATTGTTCCAGATAAATTCTTTATCGCCATCGGATAGAAATTTTGTCATTTTCTTATATATCTCTTTAGTTTAATTCCCCATCATTCACAACGTAGAATTTCGATTCTATAATTATTTATAGAGATATATTTTTAAAAAATGGTTAAATAAGTGTAACATTGAAAAGATTATTAAAATCAATAACTTATTAATAAAATTTTAACGTTTTATTTAAGTTTTATTAACCATATTAAATAAGTTAAATAAATTGAGATTTGGGAGGATTAATGACGTAAGAAATCAGGAACATGATCACCCATGCCGACTACTTTTTCTCTTGGTTTTTGACTTGGTTTTTCTCTAGACTTTTCTTTTGGTTTTCCTTGATTTTCCTGCTTTTGAGCGGGTTTCTCTTGACGATGTTTATTATCGGATTTTACCGGTTTTTTATCGTCTTTTTCAAAGTGGCGTTTCTTAGGGCCATCTTCAAGTAAATCAGAAGGAACATCAAAAAGCGGAATTTCTTTTTTCAGAAATCTAATAAGCCCATCAAGGTATTTTTTATCAAATTGTGTGCTTAACGTAAAAGCTATGCCTGATTTTCCGGCCCGGCCTGTGCGCCCGACTCTGTGGATATAATCTTCAGGGTTTGAAGGAACATCAAAATTAAACACATGACCCACGTCAGGAATATCAAGTCCGCGCGCGGCAACATCACTAGCAACCAGTATTTTAATTTTACCCGCTTTAAAATCAGCAAGAACTTCCGTACGCGTGCTTTGATGAAGATCACCGTGAAGCTCTGCCGCGCTGAATTTATGAGCTTTGAGCGACTTATTAACTATTTTCACTTCTTTTTTGCGGTTGCAGAAAATAATCGCATTATCAACACCCTGACTTTTGATCAGATGACGAAGCACATTACGTTTATCTTTGTCAGAACCTCTAAACTTAACCAGATGTTCTTCAATAGTAACCGCAGTAGCGGTCGGCGCTGAAACTGTAAACTCTTTGGGATCTTTAAGGAAACTGTCGGTAAGTTTTTTAACTTCGTTCGGCATCGTCGCCGAGAAAAACAGCGACTGAATTTTTTTCGGCAGCATTTTACAAATGCGTTCAATATCCGGGATAAAGCCCATATCAAGCATACGGTCAGCTTCATCAACAACCAGTATCTCAACACCGTTGAGCATAACATTGCCGCGTTCCATATGATCAAGCAGGCGACCAGGCGTTGCGATCAGTACATCAACACCCTTATCTAGTTTTTTAACCTGACCAGCAAAGTCAGTGCCACCAATAAGCAGCGCACATGTAAGCTTGGAATTTTTCCCGTATTTATCGAAACTTTCCTCAACCTGCGCCGCAAGTTCGCGTGTAGGTTCTAAGATCAGCGAGCGAGGCATTCTGGCCCGGGCGCGTCCTTGCGAAAGGATATCAATCATTGGAAGGGTGAAGCCGGCGGTTTTACCGGTACCGGTCTGGGCGATCCCTAATATATCGCGGCCTTGAAGCACGCTGGGGATGGCTTTCTTTTGAATGGGCGTCGGCTCACTGTAGCCCGCATCTTTAATCGCTGAAAGCAGCTCGTCACTTAAACCTAGATAATCAAAACTCATATTTGATCGAAATCCTTTTCATGTCTCATCGTTATGCGCGCACAATAGGGAATAGAGAGCAAATGTCAACACAATCATCACCGTCATCCCCCCATCAATCCTATGGTTTATGTAACTTCGCTAACTTACGGGTAAAAGTTCGCCGGCCACGTTTAAATCCGTAAAGCGGGATCGCGAGCTCTTGAATGGCAGAAATATCCGTTTTACAATCAAGAATAACCAGATCAGCCGGATTGCCGACTTTAATGCCATAATCATCATGCCTCATCAAAAGTGCCGGCGCATGTGTTACCATATCCAGGCAGTCCCGCAGTCCCGCATCGGTGCCGATTTGCCCAATATTGGCATAAAGGTTCGCCATGCGGATCATCGAACAATCGCCGTAAGGCGTAAATGGATTAAGCACATTATTGGTTGAAACCGCGCAGTTAACACCAAATTCTTTGATCCGGTGTAGCGGCGCGA
>ENA-OREN01002606-OREN01002606.1-marine-metagenome-genome-assembly--contig:-NODE-2606-length-17986-cov-4.655927_pt1 | contig 17986 bp, 15 predicted proteins | sample MGYA00248624_ERZ508555 | MGnify/ENA primary metagenome ERZ508555 (study PRJEB26222, sample SAMN06267773) | marine metagenome | isolation source: Saanich Inlet, British Columbia, Canada | place...
AAAAAGAGTTGCAAGCAAAATAATAGATAAAAAAATATGAAAATTTCAGTGTTAATTACATCTACTGAACACCCTATCTATTCCCATATAGGTAAATGGGCTAAGGCAAATAGTGAAAACAATCAAATAAATATTTTACATTCGCATAAAGGGTTAGCTGGTGGAGATATTTTGTTTTTAATTTCATACTCCGATGTAATTTCAAAGGCTAATAGAGATAAATTTAGTAAGACACTTGTTATACATGCAAGTGATCTGCCAAATGGTAGAGGATGGAGCCCTTATATATGGGAAATAATAAACGGGGAAACTGAAATTACTATAAGTTTATTAGAAGCCGAAGACAAGGTTGATTCGGGTGATATTTGGAAAAAAATCAGGGTTAATATTCCAAAGACGGCACTTTATGATGAAATTAATCAATTAATTTTTGATGCAGAAGTTGAGTTAATGAACTTTGCTATTTCTCATTTTAGTAATATTACACCAGTTAAACAACCTGATATTGGTTCTTCATATTGGTCTAAACGATCACCAAAGGATAGTGAAATTGATATAAATAAAAGTTTAGTTAGGCAATTTGATCTAATTAGGGTATGTGATCCAGATCGATTCCCAGCGTTTTTTTATAAAGATGGCAAGAGGTTCACTTTAACAATTAAAAGAGATAGTGAATAATTCTATTACAATTAATGGCAGAAAGATTGGTAACGATTTTTCACCGTACATTATTGCAGAGATGTCGGCAAATCATAATGGCGATATTAGTAATGCCTGTAAGATTATTGACATGGCAAAATCATCTGGTGCAGATTGTATAAAAATGCAAACCTATACGCCGAATACTCTGACAATTGACTGTAATTTGCCGGATTTTCGACTAACAGATGGTCTCTGGGCAGGGCAAAGTTTATATCAACTCTATAATAGTGCTTTTACCCCATGGGAGTGGCACAAGCCGTTGTTCGATTACGCTCAGAAGCTTGATATTACTATTTTTAGTTCGCCTTTTGATAATACTGCTGTAGATTTATTAGAAGATTTAAATACACCAGCATATAAAATAGCCTCATTTGAAGCGGTAGATCTCCCTTTAATTAAATATGTGGCTCAAACAGGTAAACCCATGATTATCTCAACTGGCATGGCAGATGCTGAAGAAATTCAAGAGGCAATTGAAGCTGCACGAGAAGGCGGATGTAAAGAATTGGCCATATTGCATTGTGTGAGTGGATATCCCGCACCAGCGGGGGATTACAATTTAAAAACGCTTTTTGATATGCAAAAAAAATTTGGCCTAGTTACAGGTTTGTCAGATCATACAATTGATAACACTACCGCAATTGCAAGTATTGCACTGGGCGCTTCTATCATCGAAAAACACATAACTTTAGATCGTAATGGAGGAGGTCCTGATGATTCTTTCTCACTCGAAGAGGAAGAGTTAAGTGATTTATGTGCAGGAGCTAAAACAGCATGGGAGACACTTGGCAAGGTTGACTATGGTGTAAAATCCAGCGAGCAAGAAAATATCAAGTTTCGAAGGTCGATATATTTTGTGAGAGACTTATCTGCAGGAGATGTTATTACATCTGCAGACATAAAAAGTATTAGGCCGGGATATGGATTGCTACCAAAATATATGGAGAGATTAATAGGAAGCAGGGTTCTTGTGGATATAAAACGAGGAACTGCAACTAGTTTAGACATAGTTGAAGGTTAAGTAATTACAAATTTTATAGTATGAAAAAGGAAAAACACTTACTAGTTATTGGAGGAGATAGGCTTGGCAACTATGAGACGTTGGCACCAATAGCAAATCACATAGTAAAAACACACAAATATAGACTTTATACACTTTTTCAAGATAAAAAAATTATTTCTGATTTAAAGAAAAACACCATTCTGAATTTGTTTTATTCACAGGGAAGTATGCTTAGTCTAAGCAAATATACTTCTTTAGTAGAAATTATCCATGTTATGATTTATGTTTTATCATCAAAAAATGGCTTAGTTTTAACAAATAGGCCGCTAGTAAGTCCAAAATTTAACCTCCTTAGGCTTCTCTTTAATTTAAAAGGATGGAGGATTCTTTATACAAAATCATTTAATAGGTCACCCACTGAAAATGCCAGGTCTCTAATCGGAGGAAAGGGATATGCACTGTCAAAAGAAGAGTTGGCAGACTTTTGTTTGATACCAACTATAGGGCATATGATTGAGTATGGTGTTCTAGGCTATCGCCTAAGAAATATGCTTGTCACAGGCTATCCAAAAATGTGGAAATCTTGGAGGGTTTTTATAAATGAAAATACTTCTTGTGATGAAAGTTTCGATTATTTAATTGCAATGGGTATACATTATGAAGGGTACGATAAAATCTTAGAGGAGGTATTGGTTTTAATAGATAGTATAAATCCTAATTCAATTATTTCAATAAAGCCACATCCTACAACAGCAATAAATATTATTAATCATATAATTGAAAATTCTAATATTAGAGCAAAGGCTAAAGTAAATATTAATAATGTTGCCTCACAATCTATTTGTGCTGGGTTAACTATAGTTCATGGTACATCTTCATGTATAGATGCCAATATAGGCTCAAAAGTCTTATGTTATTGGGGGAAAGATAAATCATTGGTCGATAAATATAATGAATCTAATTTTAATGACTCTAGTGATTTTGTAATAATGGAGTCAAATAAAACATGTAGAGAATTTGTTGATATGGAGTGCTTTACTTTGGACAATCTAAGAGAAAAGCTAATGGGAAAATTATCTGCTAATCCTGCTAATATAAGTTTATTAAAGGAACAAGAGTTTGATTTAATAGATGCTCTGGATGATAGATGAGTATTATTAAATCTCACATACAAAGTTCTTCGAGAGCTGGAATAAGCAAGAAGAATTTTTTTGTATTGATGTTGTTATCTTTTTTATCGATATTAATGGAATCATTTGGGGTAGGTATTTTCCTGCCTATTTTTCAATTTATTAGACTCAAAGGAGAGGTGGATGATTTAGTTCTTGAATCCTCTATTTGGCCTTATATTATTGATTTTTTCAGTTTATTTGGCATGGAAGTTGCTTTATCAACACTTCTTCTTACTGCGTTTTCATTTTTTATTCTTAGACAAGTATTTATATTTTTTCGAATTACATATCAGGCTAGCTTAACCCAGAAATTAACATACAAACTAAGAAATAAATTGTTCAAAGCATATCTTCTTGCAGATGCAAGGTTTTATGATAAATTTAGAATGGGGAAGTTTGTTAATACAATAACAGTAGAAGTCTCTAACGCTGTTCTAGGTGTAATGACACCCATAGAATTGCTTGTTTATTTTATTATGGCAACTGGATACATTGTTATATTACTTTTGGTATCCACCGAGATGACAATAGCATCTATGCTAGTTATTAGTTTATCAGTTTTGTTAATTAAAGCATGGATTAGAATGAGCGCTACGGTTGGTAGAGATATTGTAGATGCGAATACCAAAATGTCAAATTTTTTGGTTGAAAGGGTTAAATCGCCAATTTTGGTGAGGTTATCAGGCACTGAGTCTGCTGAAGTTAATGAGTTTGTAAAGTTAACTGGTAATCAACGTAAGCACTCGTATCATTCGTCAGTTCTTCAAGCGAAGACAGAGATAACTATTGAGCCAGTAATTATTGGTATGAGTCTAATCTTTCTATACTTATCCTACACTGCTTTTAATATGCAAATAGAGGTTATTGGATTGTATCTTGTTGTAGCACTAAGATTAATGCCAATAGTAAAAAGTATTATTGCTCAGTGGCAAAGAATACAACATTACAAAGGTTCTGTTGAGATTGTAAGTCAGAATCTTGAGTTAATTAAAAGTCACAAAGAAATAAATCATGGTAGCTTAAAACCAGCCAACATATCAACTGAAATTGAATTTAATAATGTATTTTATAAGTATGGGGGTTTAGATAATACACTTTCTAACATCACATTTAATACACATAAAAACAAATTAATAGCAATTGTTGGACCATCTGGTAGTGGAAAGTCTACTTTAATTAGCCTTATTCCTCGTATAAGATCTCAAACCTCTGGTAGTATTTCTATCGGTGGTATTTCAATAGAAAAATATAATATTTCCAGTCTGAGAAAGTTTATTTCATATGTTCCTCAAGAGCCTCAAATTTTTAATGTCACTGTAAAAGAGCATATATCTTATGGTAATAACGACATAACTTCTAAAGATATTGAGTTTGCTGCTCAAGCTTCTGGAGCTAGTGAGTTTATTCGTAAACTACCAAAAGGGTATGATACCAAGTTGGGTGAGAATGCTTCTAAATTGTCTGGGGGTCAAAAACAAAGGTTGGATTTAGCTAGAGCTTTAGCCAATAAATCGAAAATTCTGATATTGGATGAGCCAACTAGTAGTCTAGATAGTCATTCAAAATCTGATTTTATGTCTACATTAAGAAAACTTACAGATAATGTTGATATTACAATATTTGTAATATCTCATGATTTGAAGATGGTTATGGATTTTGATGAAATTATTATTCTGAATAACGGAAGGATAGAGGCTATAGGCAAACATAACCAGCTTATTAATACTAGTGTTTGGTATAAGAACGCACTAGAAAAAACGAACTAATTAATAGTTTAATATTTATAGAATGATTAAGATTAAAGTTAGAAATGAATATAGATGGAAAAGGTTAGTATCTCTTGAGTCAGAAATTTGGTTTAAGGGGTATTCATTAGATGGGCTTTCTTTAGAAAGACTACACTACAAACTTGAAAGAATTTTATCAAGTCAGATAGTATCAATTTCTGACTTTAGATTGTTTATTAATTCTATAGAACTAAAGGGTCATTTCTCACTTGTAGTCAAGAAACAAAATAAAGTTTTTGCTATGACAGATAGAATTGGTTCTGTACCATTAATATACCACCATACCAAGCAAGACTTAATAATAGGGGATCATGCCCAAAAGGTGGCACATAATATTAACAAAATAACTAATAGAGATGCTTTTCTAGAACTTTCCATGTCTGGTTATACCATAGGAAAAAAAACACTTTATGAGAATATATTTCAGTTAACCGCAGGTGAAATGTTGCTCTTTAATAATGGAGAGTTAAATAGAGAATATTATTATACGTATACTCCATGGTTGGTTAAAAATAGAACCCTTACATCTCTAAAAAATAAGTTTAAAGATGTATTCCTCTCAAGTTTGGAAGAGGTAGTTAAAGAATCTTCAGGTCGTCAGATTGTAGTTCCACTTAGTGCTGGAAATGATTCAAGAGCAATTGCTAGCGCCCTAAAATATATTGGTAGCAAGAATGTATTGTGCTTTTCTTATGGAAGGAAAAATAACTTTGAAATGAGTGCTGGCCAACTAATATCAGATAAATTAGGATATAAATGGATAGGAATTCCACTGACCTTGGCAGGTCAAAGAAAATTTAATCACTCAAATGAATTTAAGAGCTTTCTAAGCGCAACAGATATGTTTTCGTCATCTCCACATATACAAGAAGTTAGTGCAATTAGCATGCTGAGAAAAAATAAACTGATAGACAATAATGCAATTATTCTTAATGGTAGTACTGGAGATTATATTTCTGGAGGGCATATTCCTACCAACCATTTAGGTCCAGCTATTAACATGGATGATTACTTTGAATCGTTTTTATCAAAACATTATGGTTTGTGGAAAAATTTAAGCACAAATTCTAATAATTCCTATATATATAAAGAACTTATATCAAATTTTGAACAGCGGTGTAATGTTGATATTAATAATATTAAAACCACACATGGGGTGCTCGAATGCATGGAATATCTTGGTCGACAGAGCAAGTACATAATGAGCATGCAAAGAGTGTATGAGTTTTATGGATTTGATTGGAGATTGCCCTTTTGGAGTAATCAGATGCTAGATTTTTGGGAGTCTGTCCCAGTTGACTATAAATACAATAGTAATCTGTATAAGAGTACACTGGTTGAGAATAATTGGGGTGGCGTTTGGACCAGTGAGTTTAATCTTAACAATAATCCATTTAATAAAACTATTAACAGTTTAAGATTAATCTTAAAGTTTTGTGCTTTACCCTTTGGGGAGAGTGGAAAGCAATTGATAGATAAAAATATATTTGGATATATGTCGGATATAACATGCAATAGTTCTATTGTTCCATATTCTAAAATGTTATTTGATACAAAAGGGTACAGAAATAATGTTTCTTGGATTTCTAAAAAATATCTAAATAATAAGTCTTTAAATTAATAAATTATGTGCGGATTCATTGTAAGTAAGGGGAATAAATGCAATATTGATAAGTTCTCTAAGTGTCTTAAAAATGCAAAATATCGGGGACCTGATAATAGTGATATTTACTCTCATAATAATGTTATTATCGGACACAATCGTTTAAAAATTATCGATTTAAGTAATAACTCTAATCAACCAATGTTATCTAGTTGTGGAGTTTATGTAATTGCCTACAATGGAGAAATATATAATGCATCTGAGCTTGCAAAGAAATATAAACTGAATTTAATAACTAGCTCAGATACCGAGATTCTGCTTCAGTTATATATTCTTCGGGGAAGTAAAGTATTGGCAGAGCTTAATGGAATGTTTTCTTTTGTAATATACAATAATATAAGTGAGGAATTATTTGCAGCTAGGGATCGTTTAGGAGTTAAGCCACTTTATTTTTTCTCTTTGTCAGGTCAAATATATTTTTCATCAGATATTAGGTCAATAGTTGAACTTGCAGATAGTAATGAAATTGATGAGATCGGACTTCGTCAATATAAAAAATTAAGAACTTTTTTTAATAACCATACCTTATATAAAAATATTATCTCGTTTCCATCTGGTTGTTACTATGAAAATGGAAGGATGTATAAGTATTGGGATTGTGATTTTAGTCGCAAAGAGCAGCCAAAAGATGAACATTTATTTGAATTAATCTATGATGCGATAAAGCTTAGAATGGTATCGGATGTGCCAGTTGGATCATATCTAAGTGGTGGACTCGATAGCTCTATTATTTCAGCAGTATCTGAAGTGAAAAATACATGGTCTATAGGCTTTAGCAATATGAATGAATTTTCTTATGCTGATACTGTTGCGAATCGAATCGGTTCTAATCACACCAATATACTTATTTCAAATAAGGAGTTTCTTGAAATAGCCGAAAAAATGGTAAAAGATAGAATGGAGCCTCTTTCTGTTCCTAATGAGGTTCTAATATATAGGATGAGTCAAATTGCATCAAATGAGAATCGAGTACTATTAAGTGGAGAGGGTGCCGATGAACTTTTTTCTGGTTATGATAGGATTTTTAATAAATTTTCAAACTTAAATTCATTTGATTTGGATTTATTTGATAGGATGTATTCATACGGAAGTCATAAAGATGATGATATATTGCATTATGCAATTGAGCCATATTTGAAATATAAAGAACCATATTTGATATTATCGTCTTTTTTTCAAATTTCCCATCTTCAGGGACTACTCAGAAGACTTGATTTTTCATCTATGTTGGCTTCTGTTGAGGCTAGGTCCCCATTTGTGGATTATAGATTGGTGGAGCTAATGGCAGGTGTAGATTTCTCATATAAAAATTACAATACAGAAAACAAGGCGCCATTAAAGAGGTTTGCTAATAATATATTAGAAGACTCAACAATATTTCGAAAAAAAGTTGGGTTTCCTGTGCCTTTAGATCAAATTTTCCTTAGTGAAAATGGTTATAATGATTGGCTAAGTTTTAATCTTAATATTTTAAATATAAATTGAGGTGTAAGAATGATTTTAGGGTACACAACAGGCGTGTTTGATTTATTCCATGTAGGTCACGTTAATCTTTTGAAAAATGCCAAATCTCTTTGTGATAAGTTGATAGTGGGCGTGACAACGGATGAGTTGCTTCTATTGTATAAACAAAAGAACCCAGTAATACCATTTGGCGAAAGAATTGAAATAGTTTCAAATATTGATTGTGTAGATGTTGTTGTTCCTCAAGTTACGATGGATAAATATGATGCCTGGGAGAGGTACAAATTTGATATTATCATTGTTGGAGATGATTGGTATAAAACTGATAAGTGGAATGGTTTAGAAGAAGAATTTAAAGATACTGGTGTAAAAATTATATATCACCCATACACTTCTGGAACATCTTCCACCATAATAAACGATATTCTAGAAAATAGAAGATCAGATTTATAATTCTATATTTGCTAATATGACACCCTATCAGAGAGCAGTAGCTGACGTTGTTACACTGTTAGATAATGCCAATATTAACTATACTCTGGACGCAGGAACTCTTCTAAAAGCGTACAGAGGTAATGATATATTTGATGATCATGATTTTGATATAGCAATATTTGATCCAAATATTGAACTAGTTCTTGATTTTGTTCGAGAGGTAAGAGATTCTGGTTTTCGTGTTAGATGTCAAGGGAATCTTCCTTTTTTTGAGGATTTATTGCAAATCGAAATAGATCTTCTTAATGGGTCATTTAGTTATATCGATATATATCTATATTTTAAATTTGAGAATGAATATATAAGGCGCTGTATACATAAACCACTTCCAGCTAGTAAAGTCTCCAATATTCTGTATATGTTTTTCTCAAAAATGTATAGAAATTCAGGAAAGTCTTCATCATTTGTTGGTTTTCTAGTGTGGTTTATTCCTTACCCAATAAGAAGAATATTTGGAAGATTTGCGCTAAAAATATATAGAAATTTTGCCTTAACAGTGTGGAATGTTATTCCGGTAAAAGTTATTAAAAGTTATAAGAGAAAGGTCATTAATGACATTGAATTTAACATTTTGGATAATGCTGAAGGGTATCTACATCACAGATACGGACATGGCTGGAGAATACCTGATCCATATTGGAATTTTACCAACTGTGAAGTTTATAGGGTAAGGAGTCCATCAATTGTTTCTACGGTAGAGAATTGGATTGAGTGTGATACATTTAACATAATTGTTAAGAACAAAAGAAAAATACCATTATTCTCTTATTCAAAAAGAGAATTATCTAAGATATATGATTTGGATAAAAAGTCTTGAGAACGTAGTATGAAGAAAATTATTGTAGTTTTTGGAACACGCCCCGAAGCAATTAAGATTGCACCAGTTATTAATGAATTAAAAAAAACCTTTTGCGTAAAGGTGTGCGTTACTGGGCAACATAGAGAAATGTTAGATTCAACTCTTAAAGTCTTTGATATTGTTCCAAATTATGACCTAGATATAATGACACATAATCAAAGTCTTTCAGATATTACAAGTAATATTTTGACAAAACTTACTAAAGTATTATTATACGAGTCACCTGATCTTGCTATCGTACATGGAGATACAACTACAGCAATGTCTGCTGCTTTAACAGCATTTTATCTTGGAATACCAGTTGCCCATGTAGAGGCAGGACTGAGAACTTCAGATATTAACTCTCCATTTCCAGAGGAGATGAACAGGCAAGTAATATCTCGTATAGCAGAATTACATTTCTCTCCAACTGAAAGCGCACGAGAAAATCTACTTCGTGAAAATATTAAAGATGACAACATTTTTGTAACAGGGAATACGGCAATTGACTCTTTGATAGTTATGGGACAAAAAGTTAAAAAAATTGAGTATTCAAGTGAAGTACTAAAACAGTTGCCTTTCTTAAATAATAAGAGCGCTTCCTCCAGTATCATACTAGTTACCGCTCATCGTAGAGAAAATACTGGAGATGGTTTTAAGAGTATCTTTACGGCATTACTTGAAATTGCAAAACAAAACCCATGCGTCAATATAGTTTATCCTGTACACCTTAATCCAAATGTTAAACAGGTTGCACATGAAATTTTATCTGGGGTTGATAATATTTTTCTTATCAAGCCTATGAATTATATGTTTTTTGTAAAACTTATGAGTGATTCATATTTAATTCTTACTGATAGTGGAGGAATACAAGAGGAGGCACCAAGTTTAGGGAAGCCTGTACTGGTAATGAGAGAATCTACTGAAAGAAAAGAGGCTATTTCTTCAGGCACTGCCATATTAGTCGGAACAGATACTAAAATGATAGTTGACACTGTAAATACATTATTATCAGTCAATAATGACCTATATGAACAAATGTCACAAGCGGTAAATCCATATGGAGACGGCTCATCAAGCGTTAGAATACACAATATAGTTAAGAGGTATTTTAGATGAAAATTACAATTGTTGGTTTAGGTTATATTGGTTTACCAACAGCAGCAATTTTAGCTTCAAAGGGTAATAATGTTGTTGGGTTAGATATTGATAAGAAGGTTGTTGAAACTGTAAATTCAGGAAATATACATATTGTTGAACCTGGCCTAGAAAGCATAACAAGAGAGGTAGTAGAGAATGGGTATCTTAGGGCTACAACTATTGCTGAAAGTTCAGACGTTTTTATTATTGCTGTTCCAACACCATTTAAAGGAAATTTTAAGCCGGATATTTCATATATTTATTCCTCTATTGAGTCAATATCACCTATTATCAAGAAAGGTGATATTATAATTTTGGAATCAACCTCTCCCGTTGGGACAACGGAAAAAATTTTAGAGAAGTTAAAATCAAATAGACCAGATTTATATTTTCCTGAATATGGGTCAAAAAGTAGTAGTTATGATGTAAGTATTGCATACTGTCCAGAACGTATCTTGCCAGGTAAAGCACTGGAGGAGTTAGAGAAAAATAGCAGGGTTATTGGAGGGATCTCTAGAACTTGTGCAGAGAATGCTGTCAAGGTCTATAAATTATTTGTCAAGGGAGATTGCATTCTAACCAATTCGAGAACAGCAGAACTATGTAAGTTAGTTGAGAATTCTTATAGAGATGTCAACATAGCATTTGCTAATGAGCTATCTATCATATCTGACAAGCTTGATATTAATGTTTGGGATTTAATCGAATTGGCTAACCATCATCCTAGAGTTGATATTTTACAGCCTGGTCCTGGTGTTGGAGGGCACTGTATATCAGTTGACCCATGGTTTATTGTGGACTCAGTACCAAACGAGGCTAAATTAATTCGTACCGCCAGACAAGTAAATGATAGCAAACCAAGCCATGTGCTAAGACAAGTAGATGATGCTATTAATAAACTTGGAAAAAACATATCTGATACTAGTATCACATGTCTTGGACTTAGTTTTAAAGCAGATATTGACGATCTAAGAGAGAGTCCAGCATTAGATATAGCTATTTCACTTGGCGAATATCAAGTTAAAAATTTATTTATAGTTGAGCCAAATATATCAAGCCTTCCAGAAAAATTAAAAAGAACATCTACCCTGGTAGACTTTAAAATAGGAATTGAAAAGGCAGATATTGTAGTAGTATTAGTTGATCATAAGGAATTTAAAACATATAAAAGAAAACAAATAAGCCAAAAATATATTATCGACACAAGAGGTCTGTACACTATTCATGAATAAATTAAGAATTTTGTACGTATGTAGATTGTTTAACGGATTTGAAACATCGGTAAAGTTAAAAAAATGGGATCCAACAGGCGTTCCAACAATCTATCGAATGATTAATGCATTAAACATGAGTGAAAACCATAATGTCAAACTTGTGATTACACAGAAGAGTCATAATAAAGATTTGATTATTCCGTACCTAAGTAAGATTAATTTTAAAAAATTTGATTCAAGTGTAATAGCTTTGTCTGCTATCAATTTAACTTATTTACCAAAACTTGGAAGATTGTTCCAAGAATTTTTCCATATTTGCACTGTTATTGTTTTACTTTTCAAGAAGAAATATAGTTGTATGTATGCCGATAATGCAAATTTATATATAGCCGCGATTGTTTCTAGATTGAGAATCGTTCCAGTTGTATTTAGAGTTATGGGTGTGTACCCAGCAATGAGAGATATTGTAAACAAAAAAGGTGTAAAAAACGCATTCCTCAAGTGGTGTTATGGCTCACCTTTTTCGTTGGTTGTGTGCACGCAGGACGGCAGTGGAGTTGAGCCCTGGATTGAAAGAGCGATTAATCCCAATACTCCTGTTCATATTCTGATCAATGGTGTTGAAAATTATAATATGCAGCCTAGCGAAAATTACAATGTTTTCGAGAAATTTTCAATACCTAGGGACAAATTTATCATTCTTTTTTTGGGAAAACTGGAAAAAATAAAAGGTATATATGATTTTATTGACGGTTTTAAAATTGCTAATAAGATATTAGATAACTTTCTGCATGCTGTAGTGGTTGGTCATGGAGAAGAATATTATAAAATTAAAAATGCAATAAAAGATCATAATTCAGTTACTTTAATACCTAGGATTCCACATAGTGAAATATTTCAATTTCATAATATTGCAGATATCTATGTATCTACAAATAGATTAGCAAACCTAACAAATGCAAATCTTGAGTCTATGAGTTCTGGAAGCTGTATGATTATACCAAGCTCACAAAATGATACATATGTTGATATTGAAACAGATAAATTATTGACTAATAATGCTGTTTATCGAATCCAATACCCTCCATCAAAGCAACATGTCTCTGATGCGATAGTGTTCTTATTCAATCATCCCGAATTAAGAGAAAAGCTGTCTAGTAATGTCTACAATGAATCTAGAAAATTTATTTCTTCTTGGGATTTAAGGATAAAGAAAGAACTAACCATTATAGAGGGTGTATTAATTTGAGATTTGAAAATAAGAGTCGAGGAGAAAATAGAGTATCGCATTTTGTAAGTTTAAATGGGATTGGAGGTGTTCAAAAAAATTTTACTGAATACATTGAATCTAGTAGTAGTAGTAATTTCAAACATACAGTATATACTTTAGGAGACATTGACAATCAATATCGTTCTAATATTAAAGCGTTAGATATAAAGAATATCTTTAATCTTATCCGATTAATTATTGATATTATTTCAAAATATACAGTTGTCCACTTTTACAATAATTTGTCAAGCCTTAAAGTAGCAATTTTTTTATTATTCATCCCGTCACGCAAACTTATTATTCATGAACGAGGCACAGCATGGAATCATTCTACTAAGCTTGGTTTTATTACGAGGTTTAATGCATATAAGGCAGATTTGATTCTCTCCAATTCTAAAGCCAGTAAAACAATTCTGATAGAAAAGTTTCTAATCCCAAAAGGTAAAATTGTTGTTATTAATAACGGAATTAATACGCTTAATGTCATAAACTCTAATATAAAGAAAAGAGGGTTAATAAACGATTTTTCTGTTGGATTTATTGGCAGAATCGATAGCCCAAAAGGGATTCATGTATTGATAGACGCGATAAAAAATCCAAAGTTGTCTAATATAAATCTTAAGATTGCTGGAGATGGGCCCCTGCTTAAAGCATCAAAGAAACAAGCGGCTAACTATAAGAATATAACTTTTTTAGGCCGTGTTAATGATTTACATAGTTTTTTTAATCAAATAGACTTACTTGTAGTTCCATCTATTAGAGAGCCATTTGGAAATGTTTGTCTCGAGGCTGGTCTTCATAAAGTTCCTGTCTTAGCGGCCAATGTAGATGGAATTCCAGAGATTATTAAGCATGGAGTCTCAGGAGAGCTTATGACTCCAACCGAAATTGTGCATTTGGAAGCTTCGGCTGATATGGTGCCATTGCCTGAGTATGTTGTTAACCCAAAGACTCAAAAGCTACAACTTCCATTACAATTGAATCATTTTAAATTAGCAGAAAAAATTCTTGAGTTAAGTCAAGACACTCAAAGATTAGATTATTACAGTATTGAACTGCACAATACAGTTGTTAGTAAGTTTAGTATGTTTAGATTCTCAAAAGAATTAGATAATATTTATTTAGGGTTAATAGGTGAAAAATGATTAACCAGATGAGTTACCCAACGTTTTTTTAAGAAGTATAGGTCAATTTTGAAAAAATACATGCTTACCGTGTTTAAGATTAGTATGTCTATCGTATTATTTTTACTGATACTGGATAATCTTGATTTTTCAGGAACTGTCAAGTTATTGAAAAATGTGAATACCAATTTTTTATTGATAGCACTGTTAATATTGGCAGTTCAAACAATCATAGCTAGTATTAGATGGAAAATAGTTTTGGATAATTTTAATCTAAAGCTGCCACATTTTGATATATTGCGTTACTTATGGATAGGACTATTTTTTAATCAAGCCCTTCCTTCCAGTATTGGTGGAGATGCTTTACGTGGTTATTATCTTCGTCGTAATGGCAGCAGTTTAAGGGATTCAGCTATCGGCGTTTTGTTAGATAGGTTTTTTGGAATGACAGGCCTGTTCATTATGGTTTTATTGGTAGTGCCAATGTTACTTTATAGGTTGGATAATTTAACGGCACAATGGAGTGTAGTGCTATTCTCCGGAGCCTTGTTTGCCGTTATTAGTGTAAGTCTTGTTTTGGACCTTCTACCGTTAAAATTGGAAAAATGGAGGCTGGTGGGTGGATTGCGCACGTTGTCCTTAAAAGCAAGAAAGATGTTGTTTTCTAATAAGCCCGGCATTACTTTAGTTTTGTTATCAGTAATTGTGCATTTTTTTTCAGTTTTTGCTGTTATTGCTCTTTCAGAAGGGTTGTCACTGGAAATTGAGTGGCTAGGGATTTTTTTAATAATACCTTTGGTTACTTTATTTATGTTAATACCAATCTCTATAGCTGGATGGGGAATTCGAGAAGGGGTAATGGTAATAGGACTGGGCTATCTTAACGTGCAATCAGAACAGGCATTGGCGCTTTCTATATTGTATGGCCTATCAATGCTAACAATATCATTACCTGGTGGGATTGTTTGGTTATTTAGTAGTCACCCATCTAGAAAATAAATTTAACTAAAATAAAAAATATGAAATTAACCATTAGAAAACAAGCCATAAAGGATCATTTTGAGTTTTTGGCTTTTATAGTATATGTATCAAGAATATGAGCCTATCTCAATACATGTTAACCTTGTTTAGAAAAAGTTGATACATGGGTATAGTTATATAAGCGATCCTTATATTTCTAGTTTTTTTTTTGATAAATTATTAAGTGCGACAAAATTGATATGAGTTTTAAAGAAAGTAGTTTTATGGAAATTATGATAAATATATTATCTTCAAAAAGACTTACCATGTTTATTTTATTAGCATGGTTTTTGACAATATTTTTCGCTTGGTGGTTTGTTCATCCAAAGGTGGATGATGGAATATATTTGATTCCGGCTATAGGCACATTTCAAATTAATATTCCTAGTATTAATTTTTCTGATTCAATTGAACCTGTTTTTTTTATATTTCCAACTCAGCCATTTCTACACGGTATTTTCTTGAAAATACTTAATTTTCTTTTTATTGATATCAGTGTTGATACATATAGAGTATTTAACTACCTTTCTACACTGGTTCTTTTTTATTTGATATATAAGCTTTTTTCTATTGTTTTTCCTAATTCTGCATACAAAACATTTTCATTTAATTTATTTCTAATATTACTTGGTTTTAGTCAGTTTTCCCTTCAGTTTTATGTCAATAGGCCAGAAATTCCTGGCTTATTGTTTTTTACACTCGGGTTGATTTATTTTTTTAAATTTATTAAAAGTATTAAGAAAAGAAAACTTTATGTTTTAATTTTCTCTTTTTGTTTTGGAGTTTCAAGTACTTTTCATCCGAATTTCATGTTACTTTCTAGCCTTATGTTGGCCTATTGTTTCTACTTTATTATTAATAATAAAGATGCTTATTATTTAAAGTATTTGACATTATTTTTTATTCCTGTCAGCATTCTTGTTGTCTGGTTTTTAATAAATATTGATATTGTTCAAGGTCAATTATTTAATAGAATACAAGAGGTTTCTTCAGTTAGTATGCCCGGTATTAGCAATATTTTTTCTACTCTTGCTGGAGATGAAAGTCTAACATTTGCACATAATACTTACTTAAAAATATATATGCTAACTTTATTATTGGCATTGATATTGTCAATTTTCTATGTATTTAGAAGTGTTAATTACAAAAATAAAGACTTTATACATATGGCTTTTAGCATGTTGGTAATCTCCTCTTTTATTCTACTGATGATTATGCAACCATATAGACCGTACTATTTATTAGTTTCATTTTTATCAATTATTTCAATTTCTTTTTTTATTACCAATCATTTATCATTAAGTAGTTACGGTAAAGCCGTATATCAAGAAAAAAGCAGTAAATCGTACTCCAGAATTATTAAATCTATCCCCTTTATTTTATTACCTTTAACTTTTCCATTGTCTCACATAGCTAAAAACTTTTTAACTAATGAAGTGTATGATAATCCTCATAATACAATTGAAGCATTAGGACCTTTTTTAAGCGCCGATAAGCATATTTTTATTACTACAGCACAATTGCTCCCATTATTTACCTCTCAAATTGCGTCTGATTTTGAAACTAATAATCGAAATATTCATTGGTATTTTCCTGTTGCTGATACCCCTGGATCTAGGTTTAAAGAGTTAATGCGGCAAGATATTAATATAGAAACTCATTTAATGCAAGATGCTATATGGGGCGCACTAATAATAACTACTTCTTTTAATAAGCAAAATACAATCGCTTGCTTGTCATTAAAAGGTGGAGATTTTTTTATTAATTTGCATAACCCTAAAATATTATTTAAAGATACACATAATATATTCTTAACTTCATCGGAAGTTATCCCATCTAACAAATGTTTTGAATAACGAAAAATATGATAAAAAATATTGAACTAAAAGAGATTTCAAGGGAGATTGGTGCTAATATTGATCTTATTCAAGGTGCAGGAGGAAACACCTCTGTAAAAGAGGATGGGGTTTTATGGATTAAAGCTTCTGGGTGTTGGCTATCAGATGCTATTGAGCATAATATTTTTGTGCCTGTTGATAATGCCAAAGTCCTTAGGTCTATCAAAACAGGAGATATTTCTAATATCTCAATTAAAAAAGAACAATATTTGAATGACTTGTCTTTACGTCCATCCATTGAAACATCGCTTCATGCCCTAATGCCACATAAGTTTGTGTTGCATGTTCATGCTGTAAATACGCTTTCTATTGCGGTGCTATCTAATGGTATGGAATATACTGAAAGGTTGTTAAAGAATATTAATTGGACTTGGGTCCCCTATGTTATGCCAGGTATTAAATTAGCCATGGCGGTACAGCTTGCAATGAGGGAAGGTCCAGATGTCATTGTATTGGCTAACCATGGCTTAGTTGTTGGAGCTGAAACTGCTCAACAAGCGTTAAGTTTGTTAACCCTTGTTGAGGATAAGATGAAGAGGAATGTGAGAAAAACTATTGAAGTCGATAACGAGAGATTATTATCAGCTATTAGTAAATCCAATTATAGAATGCCTAAATATGAAACTGTACACGCAATTGCTAGAGATGGTATAGCATTAAAGGTGGTTGAAACTGGCGTATTATACCCCGATCATGTTGTATTTTTAGGAGCCGGCCCAATGAAGATATTGTCTATTGATGAGTTTGAGGATGGGCTAAAAGAGTGTATTTTTACAAAAAATAATTCTGCGATTATAGTACGAGATTTTGGTGTAGTTGTTCCTCGTGATTTTAGTGATAATGCTGAATCCATGTTATATTGTCTTGCCAGTGTTTTATTAAGAATACAAGAAGGCGAAGAATTACGTTATTTAACTCAGGAAGACGAGATGGAATTAATGGATTGGGATGCGGAAAAGTATCGGCAATCAATTCAGAGGTGATTTTATGCAGATAGTTATTCCAATGTCAGGTTATGGTGAGCGTTTTCGCGCTGCTGGGTACACTGTGCCTAAGCCACTAATAGAAGTTGAGGGAAAGCCTATTATTCAACACGTAGTTGAGATGTTTTCTAATGATGATGATTTTATTTTTATTTGTAACGAAAATCATTTATCGAACCCTAAATATAGAATGCAAGAAATCCTTGAAAGCAT
>ENA-OREN01002608-OREN01002608.1-marine-metagenome-genome-assembly--contig:-NODE-2608-length-17960-cov-15.633227_pt1 | contig 17960 bp, 27 predicted proteins | sample MGYA00248624_ERZ508555 | MGnify/ENA primary metagenome ERZ508555 (study PRJEB26222, sample SAMN06267773) | marine metagenome | isolation source: Saanich Inlet, British Columbia, Canada | place...
TATATCTTTTGCTTTATCTTGCTCCATATATCCAAAGTCTGCAAGGTTTTCTGTATATCCGTTCATTTTTTACTCCTTATTATTGCTGCTGTTATTATTAATGTTACCATCCATAAGACATTAACCAAAAAATACGGGTTCAATATATAATCAATCATCTGTTTTATTCCTTTATATTTATGAATTATTTCACTTCTCTTTTTAAACAATTTTCATGTTTAAAACTTCTGTCAATTATATTATAAGATTGGTACGCATTCCAGTAACTGTCATGGTTTTTAAAACATCCCAATTGTTTTTTAATTTCTTGAAATGCCATATCCCTGTAATGTTCACCATATCCATATTGAAACGGGACATTCACTGTTTTGCTATTTTTCATACCGAAATTTATAGTAATTATAGCGGAGAAATAGCTATTTCCATTAATCTTATCGAACCATTCCTTAGCGGTAATATCTATTGTTTTTATTTTTCTTGCGTTCATTATTTTATTCCTTTTTTGTTGTTTACCATTATTACATATTTAATAAGCCCTCCACACTCATATTCTATTTTTTTTGCCCTCCATCCGTCATTTTGTAGTTTTTCAGCTAATTTTATATCTGGCATAGTATTAAGATTGAGTCTTATTTGGTTATTCATTTTTTACTCCTTTGTTTGTTATTATATAATTCCGTTCTCTTTAAATTCTTCTTCTAAATTAAACTTCTTCGCCAAATTTTCAAAATGAGTAGAATATTCTACTATTTCGCCATAACTTAAATCTTGCTCACTAAACCAGTGTTGATAATTAATCGCTTGTTCTCTTGCTTGTTCTTTTGTTTTTGGTGTTGATAGTTTCATTTTATAACTCCTTTATTATAATCTTTAATAAATTCTACTATTTGTGCGTACACTACGTCTATGTCAAAGGTTTTTTCTTGCACAACCCAGTTGATAAAGTAGTGCTGACCTTCTTCTATGTGTTGTGTGTCAAAGCATTTCTTTACTACAGGCATTAACCAATCCCATGAGGTGTGGTATTTTACACAGTCCTCTAAGTAATCTCTTTTGTCCTCATCGTTAGCAATCTTAGGGTATCCCATAAATTCTGCTATTAGTTTGTTATTTTTCATTTTATTCTCCTTGTTTTTTGTTCGTTTAACTTGAAAGACTTTAGGCATAATTATAATACGTGTCAAGTCTTTTTTCAATTTATTTTCACTCAAGAGATTTATATTTTTCAAAATATAACTCAAAATATATAACTGAAAATATAACAGCCCAAATATAACAGTCCATTTATAATATGATGGCATATTTTCAAATCCTTATTGAGAATCATTCTCATTAGTCAAATTTCCTTATTGAGAACCAGTCTCAATAGAGTATTTTATTCACTATACCCAAAAAGCCCGCTAAAGAGCGGGCTTAAAAGGTTACTTCTCTTTTTTATTAATACGATCTTAAAATATATTTTGCTTCCGAAGCCAACTCATCCACATTCATTTTATTTAATGAATCTTTTAGAATTTCCGTTACATAACCTTTATTAATTTTATAGAAGTAGTAATTTTCATCTTCGTTTATTAATTCTGCATTTGCATATCTATTAAAATGCTTTATTAAACAGAATAATTTATTTAAGTTAATCATTTTATTTAGTTCCTTTGTTTTTTAGGCCGATAAATAGGTCGGCTGTATTTTCTGAGTTATCCCAAACCTCGGCAAAGTCATAGTACATATCCTTTGTGTCATCTTCAGGGTTTCCTTTATTAACAATAATGCATAAATCTTTATTATCATCAACATTTTTCAGCATCTCTTTTAAGTCTTTAATTTTCATTTTGTTTCCTTTGTTTTTTGTTAGTTGTTCTATATACCCAAAAAGCCCGCAAAGGCGGGCTTAGGAGGTTTCTTTTCGGATTAAATTAATCCACCAATCGCATGGGCATTATTAACCCGCTAAATACCTGCTCATTCTTATGGCTGCGAAAAACAATGGGCGAAAGATTAGAATCTAGATCGAGTGTAATTTCAATCACTCGCTTATTGCTTTCATCCTGCGGAACGGCATCGCATAGCTTTTTAAGTAGGTTCAAATCAATTCCAAATGTATGTGAATTTTCAGGATGCCCAGGTATCACACTTTCATAATCTGGGAAACGTTCGTCGATAAATTCAAAATTTGCGGACGAATTTTCATTGGTTCGTGTTACTTTTCCATTTGTCTCATATTGGCAAGATTCACTCTTTTTAGTTTTGAATGCTGATGGTGGAATGATTCCCGACTGATCATCATCCGACGGTAGCACTTCATAGGATATGAGAAGATGCCCGTTTGTCGCAGTGAGTGTCTTTTTGCTCGGTTCGTAAAATAGTCCCCTCAATGCTGGTCGTAGGTCATTTGTACTACAACATTGTTTCGCTTGCGTTTTTGTTAGGTTAGTTTTCATTTTATTTTCCTTTTTTTTATTCAATGCTTATAAATTCGTTTTATAAGCTATTGGAGTTTATAAAACTTGAATTATAAAAGTCAAGTATTATTTTATAAACTTCAAAATATAAACCCAAATATATAACCCATTATATAACAACCTATTGATAGCTGGTTGGAATCTCGGAAATTGATAAAATCCCAAAAATGGATATTCATACCGTCTAATTTCGCTCATATTGGATCGAAATGGGGTCAAATTGGTTGGATCATGTCTTATGGGGGTATTGATACCATTAATTGATAAAGGGGGCGTAAAGGTGGCAAATATCACCAAAAAATGGTATTCTGTGTTTGTACTTGGTATGTTATTCATTAAATTAATTTTAGGCACAAAAAAAGCCCGCATCACAGCGGGCTTTTTTCATTTTAATCATCTTTAATGAATATGGGCGTGACTAATTTTTACGCTTGAATCTTTATTAATTAAACTGGCTGCCCTACTATCAATGTCAGACTTTAGACCGTAAAAATCTAACCTATGTTTATTTACGTATTCCTTGGTGCCATCATTTAAAGTAACTGGCACACTATTTTTATCGGTGTAGTAAATGTATATTATTCTCTTATTCATTTTCTTTTCCTTATTTTAGATTGTTATGTGTTTTTTATTGATATATTCAATAGATCGCTTAGGGCAATTTTCCATTTTCATAATCATTTCAATAGCATTTGATTTATTCCAAGAGATTACTCTTTTGAAAAATTTCCCATAATTATGAGTAACTTCAAAGCTAAATTCGTAGTATTTTTCCATTGTTATTTATCCTTTTTTTGATTAAAAATTAATTTCTCTATTAAAATTGTTGTATGATAAAAGAATTGTTATCAATAGGTATTAATGCCGTTGCATCGCTAATATCCTCTATACTTTCGTATTTTTCGCCATAGTCCGCTTGAAATTCTTTTAGGCTGTCATACTCTGCATACTCACAACAAAGGGCGATAACATCCAATTTTACTTCCTCGCCAGTACCCTCTTCATACTCTTCAAGGTATTCGAAGAGTGCTTTTAATCCATTATATGAGAATTGTTCGCCTCTGCCCATATTTTTAAAAGCCCTCTCAAATCCATACATATTTATTGATTGCTTCATTATTTCCCCTCCGCTTTTTTGATTACATGAGTAAATAGTTCAATTAGTGCTGGGTTTGTGTCGTATACCACTGAATGATCAACAGCTTCTTTGAGTACGGACAGCATATCTGGTGCTGCAGCAATTAGGTTAGCGTTGGCTTCATTCTCGGGTAAATCATCTTCACCAGCGATAGCAATAACTGAGTCTCCATTAGTTACGCCAAATCCATTACCGTCTTGAATAAATAGATTCCATTTTCCTTGTGTATGTTTCATGTTATTTTATTCTCCTTGTTTTTTGTTAGTTGTTATTCTATCCATCTCTCTTAAGACATAGGCTGTGTGATCTTTCCTGCCTATATGATTATACGTTCCTCTCTCAGTTTTAAATTTGCTCCCGCAAACCTTACATTTCCAGTAATACGGGCGGAGCTCCGTATCAAATTCAAATGTATTTATTTCCGCTTGTGTCTGTGCCATTGATACCATTTTATTCTCCTTTGTTGTTATTGATTGAAAGAAATTAAACCAGCACAGCGATAGAAACAAGTAAAAAGATAATTTTACTAACCGGATACATCATAGCCGCACTCCATAAAAAGAATACAACCCAGCGGATCCGAGATTGGAGGGGTAGGGGCGGATACAGGATTGGAAGGATTGGGATTTCCCCTATCCTCGCAAAATCAGCAATATAAAGACTTACGGAATCCTATTTTAGAAAAACGGTATAAAAATAGTCGTTTTCGTATTCATTCTTGTATTATAAAGTCATAGTCGTGTATATTATAAACACATAAAGTGTAGAAAGGTAAACAATGAGTGTACATTTGCCAGTTAAGTGGAGTCCTTCTAAGGTAAGGGCTATTGAGTATATGACTGCTTATCCTAATGCTAAGATAGAGGAAGTGGCTATGGAGTCAGGCGTGAATAAGCAGGCTGTATATTTATGGTTGAGAGACCCTGAGTTTGTGGAGGTATTTTATCAGAAGTACATGGTATCTTTTGGTTCTAAGTTACCTTCTATATTGAATGCCATGATTCGTGAGGCAGAGGGTGGTAATGTTCAGGCGGGGAGGTTGATACTTGAGCATTCGGGGAAGTTAATTAAGAGGGTGGAGGTTAATAATACTCGTAGTCCATTTGAGAAGTTTTTAGAGGTTGATGCGAATTACGAGGTTGAGGATGTTTCTGAAGCCGAATTTACTGTGTTGCCACAGAGACCAGTTGTAGAAAAGAAGCCTAAAACAAAGGCTCAGGAGTTGAGGGAAATAAGTAAGAAAAAGCATATTTTAAAGCTACGGAGGAGTGCTGATCAGTGGCGTAGAAGGGCTAAAAAAGTCGGTATAGATAGTTTACCGCAAGGTAGGAAAACCAAGCTAATGATGCAAAATTGGCATCACCAAATCATCCAAAAGGAAGCTGAAATTGCAGAAATACACGAAAAGGTCTAATTCTGCCATAAGTTCTAACATATTTGAAGTTACGGGGAAAAAACCGCATCAAATCTACAAGGTGAGGGGGGTAGGGGGGGGGTATACCGATAGATTTGATATGGAAAAGGGCTTTTTGCCAATGTCTCTCCTCGGTGAGAATGCTAAAAAACCCTAAAACCACATCAAATACAGACTAACCCCTTATATACAAGTATATAAGGTATATAAAAGGTTATACAGTCTTTAGACAGTTCAAATATATCTTATATGGCATATAAGATAATTAATATATATTAATACTTCGTTTGGTTGATTCCTCTTTTTCCCTTTTAGGAATCTCAATCCTCAAAACGCCATTTTCAAATTTGGCAGATATATCGCTTGATAAATTATCTCCTAATTCAAATGAACGCTTAAATGATGAATGTTTAAGTTCTCTCACAATGTAACGAGCATCATCATCTTCTAATTGATGTTTGTCGCCACTCATTGTTAGGACTCCATCCTCTACGTCGATATTGAGTAGTTCTTTCTCCATTGAGGGCATTTCAGCTACGATTACGACACAATCGTCATAATCTACAACATCTACCTTCGGGAAAGCACCGTGCTTAAAGGATATGCCAAACTCTTTTTGGAAGTTTGGGAATTGGTTTTGCACAATTTTATCAAACATTGTGTCAAAGGGTGTTAGAAATTCATCTCGATTGAAATGAATTGGTATTCTTGCTACTTTCATTGGTAACTCCTGTTTTGTGTTGTGTCGTCCTCTCTTGAGCAACGACGGAAACTATTTATAATCAGTTTCGTAATATCCCCTCCCTCTGAATTTAACAGAGGGTGCGGTTACGGCTTCTCGGACATAGAACGAATTACATGAGGGGCATTGTTCTACTTCTTGGTTGTCGTCAATGATTACAGACAATGTTTCCCAATCCCATTCACATTCATTGCAAATCCATCTTATTGTTTTAAATCTTCTCATATCTTCAAGGTATCGTCCATATCAATAGATTCTGGCATTAGCTGACAGTAACAATACTCCTTACAAACACTCCACCCTGAAGCTGGCATTCCCCTTGCTTCCCAACCTTCCCAAGTGTCAAGTTCTCCAGCACGGCTTTCACAATCTGGGCAAACATTCTTCGAGACAGTAATCCATCTTAACTTTTGCCCCATTTCTCCGCTTCTGCGGAATGCTTGGTTAATTCCTCCCACAATTCCTCGTTTAATTGACTTTTTGAACTCACCAAAGATTCTTCCCGACCTACTAAAGTCTTCATCAAGAACCCCAATAATTGATTGTTCACTAACACCACTTCGTACAAGTCGTTCAACTTCTTGTCCAAGTCTTTCTGCGAAGATTCGGACATCATAAGATAATCCGAGAGCAATCCATAAAAGTATTTCTCTATCTTTGTCATCTAATTTCTCTGGCATAATATACTCATTTTATGATTTTAATACAAGTGGGGTTTTACGTCGAAGTGCTTTTTTGGCTTTATTGATGAATTTTTTTTGATTATTTTTCATTTCCTCATCGGTAGGCTTGGTTCTTAGAAAATCCCGCTTTGGTCGCCTTGCACCAGATAAATTCCTTTGATGCTTGGCATACATATAGTTTGTAAAACCGTTTCTCGCTATCACCCCATCATCCAGATGCACTCCACCGTACCCATTGAATTTTAAGACATTACCTTCCGCTTGAATACTTTTTTCTAACGAACCAGTATGAATGAGAGGCTTGGAAGACAATGTGGATTTGTAGCCCGAGTTGGGAGAGAGTCCCTCTTTGCGTATATACATCGTATTCTTCGTTAGGCTCTCAAAGCTACCGCTATTGATAGCTTCTTTTGTTTTCTCTGCGGATTGTTTAGCAGAAATTGCTAATTGCTCGTCGATTATCTTTGGCATCTCATTTGCCAATTTTTTAAAATCAACCCCTACTCGTATCTCTAACTTCATCCCAAAACTCCTCACCTAATTGCTTTGCTTCAAAATATTTATCCTGATATTGTAGGATAAGTCTTTCCACCTGACGCTCGCCCCAAGCAGTAGGGTCTTTGATTATTTCAGCAACATTTCCCTCCAATTCAAACTCAATATCATTGATTTTGTCCAGCTTCCTGACGGAATTGAGCAAAGATTGATTGTTTTGATTCCGTTTCGTTTGTTTGTCTGTTGCCATTGATAATATCCTGTGCCTGTTCTACCGTTAGGTCTTTATTGTCCCTTACCATGATTTTAGCTCTGGTGATAAGATTCTGTTCTAAGTCGAAATTATCTTTTGCTATTTGGTCTTGGACTGTGGTTGGGTATTCTACTTCTTCAAAGTCAATTCCGAAATCTTCGGGCAATATAATGCCGTTATATTCCGCAATAACTCTTTCCACGTCATAGAAATCTTTTTCATATAATCTCCACAAGGCGATGTCATCAAAATAATCCTCTTTCCTTTCAAGGTCTTTAATCATCAATGAAATACCGCTTGGCACTTCACCGCCTGATTCAGCCCATTGAATCCATAAATGATTATTAGAAGCCACAAGTTCTATTTGGAATTTGATGTTATTTATCGCCTCAGCGACATTCCCCTGTGGAGAAGTAACGTGATATTCCCCCTCGTCTCCCATATCGAGTATTTCATTAGAACCAGACCTCATCATATTCTGGTCGCTACGGAGTCCTTTTACCCAAGGTTGCCCAAACATATTAAATCTCATTCCGAGATTCATCTCTGTAAGACCAATGTTCACTTGTTCATTGCAGTTGATAATATCACTTGCACCCTCAACAAAGAAAGAGTCAATCTGGTCTTCCCTATGAGTGAAAATGAAAGGTAAGATGCCGTATGGATTTTCAGACTCACTAATGGGCTTACCATCCTCATTGAGAACGATGTATTTTTCATCATCCCAATAGCCCCATTGCAATCCTACTGTATTTGACAAATCAGATGTTTTATTTAGCAATGGATAAATAATCGCTTCTGGTTTGAATGGGTCTTCACCGAAATATGCCTCAAAATAGTATATTGGTCGGTAATCGAATTTGTCATTATTCCAGAATACCCTATTTGCGATAGTCCCCAATAAGCGTGTCATTCTCTCGGAATGTTTCATTCGCACATCCTTAGTAGGTATTAGACTATTATACGTTTCTGTCATATTTCCAACAGTCCTATTTGCTCCCAAGGTATAAATTCTACTTATCTTATTGATAAATTTACGAGTAAAATTTGTGGAAGATGGCGGGATTTCCGTGAAAGCGTCTCCAGTGAAAAAATCGGAAATATACGACTCGGTTGAAGTGCCTGAATAATAATTCAAGAATTTCCTAATCTCTTTCCTTTTTTTCAAAGCATTGCCCAGCTTTGCCTCGGTCAATTTATCTTTAATTAATTGTTCAATCATCTTTGAATCCTTTTCATTACTTTGTTTTTCATTGGGAATCTATTTGTGATGAAATACCTAAAGGCATCGCACCCGTGGTCGTGATAACCGTCTTTAATCGGTTCTTCTTTAATTGGCTTTCCATCCTCTGATTCAGGATAGCGATATTCCTCAAAATCTTGTATAACGTCCTTGCATTTCTTATCCACATGAACCCTCCTCGTTCCGTCGGCACTCTCAAAGAATCCTCTCGCATAAGATACACTTGATGTGATATTTCTGCTCAATCTATCTCTCATACATAAAATTCTAATACCACTTCGCCTGAATATCTCCATATCACCTGCCCCACTTTGACCTTGAACACTCGAACCTGCTGGGTCTCCATAAAATGAAACGATTGGATAGCCTTTAATTTTAATCATCTTGATTAAATCTTCTGTTTTAATATTTTCTTTGTGTAGAATAGAATCGAAAACCCTTATGTGTTCTGTGTCTCCAATCCATTGGGTTTGTGCAAATATGACTGCTGGCATCCTATATCCGAAGTCAATCGAACAATATGTTGGTAGGTCTTTATCGTAGGGAAAGTCACCGACATCTAATTCCCTATTAAAGTCCCATACCTTTCCTTGGAAGATTGAAAATTCAGCACCAAATTCTTGTCCAAATAGTTCTTTTGACATATTTCTTTTTCGTTCAAGTATAGCAGGGTCTTCTAACCCAAGGGGGAACTCATGCTGATTTATCCATGATGGGGCAGAGTGGCTTTCCCATTCGTCGTCGTTCTCTCCGAGCTTGTATAAGTCGTATATCCAATTTCTTCCCTCGGGCGTTGTGATAAAGATTACTTTTCCCTTTCGCCCTGCTAATGTTGGGGATAAATACATATCCCAAATTTTTTTGTTCATTTTGGCAACTTCATCGATCACAAGGAAGTCCAACCCCTCACCAACAAGCGAGTCGGCATTATCGGCAGACATTCCCTCGACAGTTGTTCCCCATTTGAACTTAATATACATATCCTTTTCAGATGAACGAACAATATCCTCGGGATGACCAACAACCATTCTTTGCCATATTTCTCTGAAGATTAACCTTGCCTTCTTGTAGGACATACCAACAACCCAAATTCTCTTATTCGGCTGAGATGCGACATAGGTGGCTTCCATAGCACTTGCCCAAGTCTTTCCAAATCTCCTCCCACACACCATAACATGGAATCTTGCATCGGGTTTTGATGGATAATGAAGTGCTAACTGACCGTCGTGCGGTGTATATCCAAGATATTCAAACCACTTTCTTTTGAAGTCGTAATTTTTTTCTTGCATTATAGTTATTTATAATATATATTATAGTATCTATTTAATGCAAGACCTTACTTGCGTTTTTACTAACTCACTAAAGAGGTTTAAAATGTCAGAAGAAAAAGCAACAGAATCAGTCGATACAGACGTAAAAATGGACGAAGGGACAAAACCCGAAGAAAATGATACAAGACCAGCATATAGGTTCAATGAGGTCATAGCACAACGCAATGAGCTTCGTGAACAGTTGGCAGATTTTAAGCAAAAAGAGGAAGATGCTAAGAAGGAAGAACTCGTTCAACAGGAAAAATGGCAAGAACTTAATGCCGAACTTCAGAAGGAAGTTGAATCTTACAAGCCTTTCAAGGAAAAATATGATGCCTTGGATGGTAAGATACGAGAAGAAGCCTTGAGCAGACTTTCTGAATCTAAACAAGAAAAATTTAAGAATTTGAGTACATCAGACCTTTTAAACGTCGTAGATGAATTATCCGTTAAACCTAATCCACCTGATGGTGCAGGGACAGTGGACACCAATATCTCACAGGATGCTTGGCGACAAATGGATATGAAAGATAAACGTAGTAATTGGTCAAATATCTTGGATTCTTACAAAAGATAGGGGTCATTAAATGGCTAACATCACAGTCTCAACTGCCGCTAATTTCATACCTGAGCTATGGCAAAATGCTATTTTGGATTACGCTGAAGCAAAATTCAGCCTCCGAAATCAAGTAACCGATTTCTCAAGTATGTTATCAGGCGGAGGGGATACATTGCATATCCCTAAAGTAACTGAAGAAACTGCCGCCGCTAAATCTGCGGACACAGCAGTCAGTTACTCTGCAAACACAGATGGTAAAATCGACCTTTCAGTAGACCAGCACCACTACGAAGCTAAACGAATTGAAGACATTGTCAAAGTACAAGAGTCTGCTGATTTGTTTGCTATGTATGCTCGTTCAATGGGGTACGCTATTGCAAAGAAAGTTGAAAACTACATTGCAGTAGATACAATTCAATCCGCCACAGGAAACGATACTGCACTTTCCACAGACAACCAACTAACCGCATCGTTATTGCGTTCAGGTTTGGTTAAAATGTTGAGTGCTAATATGGATTATACTGATGGCGATACTTGGCTTTATGCCTCACCTGAAGTCTATTCCTACTTGTTAGGTCTTGACCAGTTTGTCCATTTCGACAAACGTGGTGATGAAGCTGGTCAGGTTTCTGGTAAAGTTGGAAGCGTATACGGTATGCCCGTCATCGTATCAACTGACTGGGACGACGACGGTGGAACAGGCGATGAGACAGCATCCGTTTTCAAACGTGAAGCGGTTTACTTCGCAATGCAGATTGCACCACGGGTTCAAAGTTCTTATGATATTGATTACTTGGCAACTTCCGTAGTTGCAGATGTTCTTTTCGGAACAGCTTTATCTCACGCATCAAGTTCTACATCATTGGGAATTGTGAATTTCACTAATCCGTAATAGATAGTTAATCGGGCGGTTGGGAAACTGACCGCCCATTACTTGGAGATTGAATGATATATTTTACAGACAAAGACGGTAACATAATCGGGAAAAACTCCCCAACCGCAGAGCAGAAGAAGATGTACCTAAAGAGTGGCTTGAAGGAGTGCGATGAGGATGGCAAGATTATTAAAAAGGCTAAAAAAGCCAAAAAGAAATGAAAAGATTTGATTATTGGTGTGAACCTTGCAAGAATAAGTTTGAGGAACTTGTAACATCAGATATGATTGTTAGATGCCCCGAATGCGACACAAAAGAAGTAAGGCGATTAATGTCATCACCAACAATCCTGAATACAATATCGGATACTAAATTAAGGGATACCCTGTCCGAAGATTTTTATTAAACTAATAACCGAGATAACTATGAGAAAGCCCTGCTCGGCAAGTTATCGTGGAGAAACAAGATGGCAAAGAGAGAAATTTCACATTCAGTCGTAGAGGCGTTAAATGCAGACACGTCAGCACAATACGATGTACAATCAGTATTAACAATTTCATCCTCAACCACTGCGACATTCATTGGTAAGGATTATTCTCATGTATATTTACAACCTGATAATGATATATATTTCACATGGGCAACATCCTCATCGGATGCCATAAGTTCCTCAAACGACCATTTCATACTCGGTGGCTCGGATATTTATATCCTTAGAGTTCCACAAGGTATTGGAGATACGGTTTATTTCCAAATGCAAAGAAAAGGCGGTACAGACTCTACCGTTAGAATGACGATAGCGTAATGTTGTCGGGAGGATTAATCGAAAAGCTCGGCACGGTTGAAGCTGGAGGTCGAATAACAGGTGATTTAGTAATTGAAGGTGACTTAACTGTTGAAGGGTCATCAACTTATACATACGATGAATTAGTACAGGGCGGTTTTATAGTTGATACAACCGACTCTGAAGCTCTCTTAATAAGGAAAGCAAGTGATGGTGGTGATGTGTTCGTCGTAGATACTACCAATGAGGTAGTTCAAATCAGTACACACGATGGCAGTACAAAAGGATTAAAACTTGGTGGAACATTAGTAACATCCACTGGGACTGAATTAAATATTTTAGATGGTGCTACGCTATCAACTACCGAGTTAAACTATGCAGTTGGAGTTACTTCTGCAATCCAAACTCAAATAGATACAAAAGCACCAACTGCAAGTCCTACGTTTACAGGGACTATCACAATCGGAAGTGCAGAAATAAGCGAAACAGAACTTGAGGTATTAGATGGTCTTACGGTAACAACTGCTGAAGTTAATGTATTAGCTGGGATTACATCAAGCACAACAGAACTAAATTATAATGATATTACAACCCTCGGTACTTTACAAGCATCTAAAGTATTAACAGCAGATGCTTCTGGTAACATTGATTTCAACAATGGCAATATGACCAATGTTGATATTGATAGCGGTGCTATTGATGGTACAAATATTACAGTTGGTAGTGGAAAAACATTAGATGTTTCTGGTGGGACATTGACTCTCGCAAGTGACCAAATTAGTGGTGATAAGATAAATGGGGGTACAATATCCTCTTTTGCTTCGACTGGTATTGACGATAACGCTGTATCAAACGCTTTAACAATAGACTCATCTCAAAATTTAGCATTAACATCTGGAAGCCTTACAGTTTATAGTGAAGTAAATACTGGTGCTGGTAATAGAGATATTCATTTAAACCCACATGGGACAGGTGAAGTATCTGTTACCGCTACATTAGATGCTACTGCTATAAAAATAGCCAGTGGTACTGCAATGACTGCTATTAAAGATGAAGACAATATGTTATCAGACAGTGCTACATCTCTTTCCACGCAACAATCAATTAAAGCTTATGTAGATGCAGTCACTACCTCATTAAACGCTCAAGACTTAGATTTCCAAGGAGATTCAGGCGGGGCATTAAATATAGATTTAGATACAGAAGTTTTAGATATTGCTGGTGATGGTGCTGGTATTACTACAGCGGGGAGTTTGAACCAAATAACTATTAGCGGAGATCACGATTCATTAACTAATTTTGTAGCCAATGAACATATAGATCATACCGCAGTTACTTTAACTGCTGGGGATGGACTAAGTGGTGGGGGGACTATCGCTTCCTCAAGAACCTTTGCGGTTGACTTGAACGAGTTAACGACTGAAACAACTATTGCCGATGCAGATTTTATTGCTATGGTAGATGCAACAGATAGCGGTTCTGGAAAAATAACATTTGAGAATTTAGAAGATGCAATATTCTCCTCAGTTAGCGGAGATGTATTGATTACTGAAGCTGGGGTAGCCAGTATTCAAGCCAATTCAGTGGCACTTACGACAGACACCACTGGGGATTATGTAGGTACTTTAACTGGTGGTACTGGGATTACATCTACTGGGGCTACAAGTGGAGAAGGGATTGCACATTCAATAAGCGTAGATGTTTCCCAAACTCAAATAACTTCAGTAGGGACTATTGGCACAGGTACATGGGAAGCAACAGATGTGGCTGTACTACATGGTGGGACAGGAGCAAGTGATGCTTCTACAGCAAGAACTAATTTAGGGGTAGATGCTTCAGGTACAATAAATTACACGCACCCAAATCATTCTGGCGATGTTACATCTGTGAGTGATGGGGCGACAACTATTGCAAATGATGCTGTTACATACGCTAAGATGCAGAATGTCTCAGCAACCAATAGGATACTCGGAAGAGATTCGGCACTTGCTGGGGATGTAGAGGAAATCACCCCTGCAAACGTAAGGACTATGATTAATGTAGAGGATGGTGCTACGGCAGACCAATCAGATGCAGAAATAAAGACTGCCTATGAAAATAATGCTGACACAAACGAATTTAGTGATGCAGAACAGACTAAATTATCTGGAATAGAAACAGCGGCAACTGCTGACCAATCTCAAGCAGAGATTAAGACAGCTTATGAAGCAAACACTAACACCAATGCTTACACAGACACAGAAAAGTCTAAGTTAGCTGGTGTTGAATCTGGTGCTGATGTTACTGATAGTACAAATGTTGCTTCTGCTGGTGCGGTGATGGAGTCTGATACAACTACGGCTTCAATGTCGTTTGTTATTGACCAAGATGATATGTCTACTGATAGTGCGACTAAAGTTCCGACACAGCAATCAGTTAAAGCCTATGTTGATTCACAAGTACAATCTAAAGATGCTCTATCCGAGTTATCTGGCACGTTAGACGATATTACTGACGGCACGACTTATGTTAAATCTACCAATGATTTTACCGATGCCGACCATTCTAAATTAGACGGTATAGAAACAGCAGCCACAGCCGATCAAACTGGTGCTGAAATCAAGACTTTATACGAAGCCGAAGCCAATGCTTACACAGACACAAAAGACACGAAATTAAGCGGTATTGAAACTTCTGCTGATGTGACTGATTCAACTAATGTTGATGCTGCTGGTGCGGTTATGGAATCTGATACAACGACTGCTTCAATGTCATTTGTTGTAGATGAAGATGCTATGACTTCAAACAGTGCTACAAAGATACCAACACAACAAAGTGTTAAGGCTTATGTAGATAGCCAAGTTGAAACGAAAGATTCGTTAAGTGAATTAAGTGGTACGCTTGATGATATTACTGATGGCACGACTTATAAAAGAATGTCTGCTACTGAGCAATCTAAACTATCTGGGATTGAATCTGGGGCAACCGCTGACCAAACCAATGCTCAAATTAAGACTGCCTATGAAGCGAATGCTGACACTAACGAGTTTAGTGATGCTGAACAGACTAAGTTATCCGCTATTGAAGCCAGTGCTACTGCCGATCAATCTGCTAGTGAGATTAAGACTGCTTATGAATCAAACGCTGATACTAATGAATTCAGCGATGCTGAACAAACTAAGTTATCTGGAATAGAAACTTCTGCCGATGTTACTGATACGACAAATGTTGTTGCTTCATTAACGGCTGGTACAAATGTTGCTATCTCTGCTGGCGGTACTATTAGTTCTACAGATACTAATACTACTTATTCAGTAGGTGATGGTGGACTAACGCAAGTTAACTTTACTACAGCTGATAACACTAAACTAGATGGTATAGAAGCTTCTGCAGATGTTACAGATGCTACAAATGTAAATAGTGCTGGTGCTGTTATGGAGAGCGATATATCAGGCACACCTGCTGGAAGTATTATAGATGATGATACAATGGCAACTGCCTCAGATACAACACTTGCCACTTCCGAGTCAATTAAAGCATACGCTCAGAGTTTAGTTGCAAGTTCAGTTGAATATGTTGGTGGGTACAACGCAAGTACAAACTCACCAGACTTAGATACATCACCTTCTGGGGTCACAAAGGGCGATATGTACACAGTAACAGTTGCTGGTACATTCTTTACGCAAGCATTAGAAGTTGGGGATGTTCTAATCTCGGAACAAGACAGTCCGACGCTATTGACCGATTGGTCGGTTGTAAATAAAGATTTAGACGCTTCCTCTATAAAGACATCTTACGAAAGCAACGCAGATACAAATGCTTATACAGATGCAGAGGTTACTAAGTTATCATTAATTGCGACAAGTGCTACAGCAAACGATACTGATGTGAATTTAAAAGCGAGAGCAAATCATACAGGTACACAGACTACTTCAACTATCTCTAATTTTGATATGGAAGTGGCAAACAATTCGGCTGTAACTGCGAATACCGCTAAAACGTCAAATGCAACACATACAGGCGATGTTATAGGTGACACTGCATTAACCATCGATAACCTTAAAGTAACAAACGCACATTTAGCAGGAAGCATTGCGAATACTAAATTATCAACTAACCCTCTCGCAAGGGCAAACCATACGGGGACACAAACTGCTTCGACTATATCTGATTTTGATACAGAGGTGGCGAATAATTCAGCAGTAACTACAAATACAGCAAAAGTTTCAAACGTAACGCATACAGGGGATGTTACAGGTTCAACGTCTTTATCTATTGCTTCTGATGTTGTAGGTGCTTCTGAACTTGGTGTAACAGCAGGCACAGTAACAGCATCTAAAGCGGTGGTGGTTGATGCCAGCTCTAAAGTAGATGTTTGGAATGTTGACAACCTCAAACTAAACGGCAACGCAATCACGTCAGAAAATACAAACGGCAACATCACACTTATGCCTAATGGGATCGGGAAGGTAGGAATTGGGACAAGTTCGCCTGGAGCAAAGTTAGAGGTTTCTGGAACTATTAAATCTATCAGTACAGGAGCGGCTCATTTAATTTTAAATGGAGATACTAATAATTCAGGTGATACTGGGGAAGTTGATAGTATAATAGATTTACTTGGGGATGGTAATCCTGGGATTTATGGTTACAGAATAAACACAGAAAACTGGTCAGGTCAAACTGCACTTAATTTTCAAGAATATTTAAATGGTAGTTATACAAGTAGATTGTTTATAAGCAAAGACGGCAACGTCGGGATTGGGACTGCGAGTCCTTCTTATACTTTAGATGTCGCAGGAAACATTGGATATTCAGGCGTAATTCTAGATTATTCAGACAAGCGATTAAAAGAGAATATCGAAGATGCGGATTTAGATTTGTGTTATTCAACTGTTAAAAATCTTAATCTTAAACGATACAAATTTATAGATGGTATTTTAGAGGAAAAACAAGACCGTAATCAATTAGGGTGGATTGCTCAAGAAGTAGAAGAAGTGATGCCAAAATCAATTTTTAAGCGTGAGTATAAATACAATCAAGTTTATGAAGATGAGACTGTTCCTGCACAGGAATTGATTGAATGGGAAGACAATCCCACCGACGAAAATACCAAAGATGAGATTAAAGCGTGGATGGATTCTAACTCATTAGAATACAATAGTGGTGATACAAAACAAGACCTGCTCGATAAAATCCCATCCGTAAAACAAGAAGCAAAGGAAGAACGAACCGAGCAGAAATTAGTAAGCGAAGATGTGCTTGAAGATTGTCATGGATTAAGTAAAGACCAAATTTACGCTACAATGTTTGGTGCAATCCAAAAACTACAAGCAAAAGTGGAAGCATTAGAAGCTAAATAAACAGGAGTAACAATGTCTAAAAAACAAAAAGAACAGACAATAACAATCGACGATAAAGAGTACAAAGTGAGCGACTTATCACAAGAACAAGTTGGACTCGTTAATCACGTTTCAGACTTGTCGAATAAAGAGAATAGTATGAAGTTCAACCTATCACAAATACAAGGTGGGAGAAATTACTTCATGGGATTACTAAAGGAATCTCTTGCGAGTTAAATGGACTTCAACGGTTAATCGGGCTGGTACATTATATCAGCCTGAAACCCCAAGTGTCGTTAAGAGAGAACTTGTGGAAAAAGAAATAAAGCCACAGAAGGCACGTTACAGGGTCTCTAAGGGGGCAAAATACGACGTAAGTGCAGAAGTGGTAGGTAAGCCTGCCATAATCAAAGAAGCAGTTGTGCGGAATGGCAGTTCGTATAGTGAGCAACATCCAGAATCATTTGAGAGAGTTAAATTTGATGTGGATGTATCCGAGCTTCAAGATTATGGTGATGTTAAGTATTATCGTAGTGAGCATGGGAAACTGAGGATACCTAAAAATGCTGTTTATTATGATGCGGAATGATAAATTAGGGAGACCAGATTACTTATGAAACTCATACAATGTTCAGAATGTGGCGAAGTGATTATGAAGCTGGCTAAAGGTAGTGAAATAAAGCCTGAC
>ENA-OREN01002609-OREN01002609.1-marine-metagenome-genome-assembly--contig:-NODE-2609-length-17959-cov-4.112348_pt1 | contig 17959 bp, 13 predicted proteins | sample MGYA00248624_ERZ508555 | MGnify/ENA primary metagenome ERZ508555 (study PRJEB26222, sample SAMN06267773) | marine metagenome | isolation source: Saanich Inlet, British Columbia, Canada | place...
CTCAAAGAGGAAAAGCAGAATATCACCTCAACATAGCATACAAAAATTTGGATGACTCTATCTCTGCTAAAAATCATCTCATCGAATCTGCAAAACAAGGATGGAGTGAAGGTGAATTTGAGCTTGGTGAAAACTACCTCAATGGATGGGATGGATTTACTAAAGACTTAAGTGAGGCCAAATATTGGCTCAAACAGGCTTACGCAAATGGCGAAGACAGGGCTGAAAAAGTCTATTGCAGTTCTCTTACACCAGATAAACAAGCAACTTGTAAGTTTTAATTAAGCACTTTCAATTGATTCAATCATTAACTGCAATGATTCATTTCCTCTAAAGGAATTAACGTTTAGTTTATAAGCCACCCTAGCATTCTTAGATTTCAGCTTTTCTTGAAATTGAAGAAAGAACACAGCAAAGATGCCGAGGAAGCCTCCGCAGACACCGCCAAGGGCGACGATTAGTTCAGCGTCTCCAAGCCAGTCGGCCAAGACGATGACATCGGAAAGAACCGGGTTGGGTTTGACGTCGGTGACCGCAACCGCCGGCGGCCCCGCCGCTTCAATCAAGCGCGCGACCTTGTCCGACGTATTCCAAAACGCGCTGGTAACAAGCGCCCAGCGCCTACCATCAACAATTTCGCCGACAGTGGTTTCGAAGGCTTCAGATTCCATAACCTTGGTTGGGCAATGAAGCGGCCGTTTTAAAACCATTGCTTGGTTTCCCGGATGACCCGGTGGCGGTTGTCCGGGCTGAAGGCCGCAATATCATCAAACACCGCATCAGTCATATCGCCGGTAACCCGCGCGACGGATATTTGCGCCCCCTCCGGCCCGGAAAAACGGTGCGTGACGAGGGGGCGAATATAGGCGGAATCGCCCGGGTTCAGGATGGCTTGGCGATCGCCGTCCCAGTGAAGCGCGACCGGGAGATCGGCGTAATTATAAATATATTCGTGGGCGCAATGACAGAAGACGGCGGCTTCCGTCGCCTCGCCTGTAAGCTCAAGATTAAATCCTTTAAGGCCCGGCTGATGGCGGGTGCTGGCCAACGCAGTTAGGTGGTAGGCGGGTGTGTTGGTGTCTACCGGGAATTGCCGCGACGGGGTCTCAGCGATAAGGGAAATGACCACCTCTTCATCGGCATCCAACTGTGAAATGGTAAGATCTTGCTCGCGCACCCTAAGCGCGGCGGCCAGCGCGGCAAGCTCGGGTGGCGCCGGAAGGACTTTCCCCGCTGCCAGGCGGCCTGCTTTTTCAAGGCCTATGCCGGCGGAACGCATCCGCTCTGCCAATTCCGTTATAGAAATGCTTTCCCCTTCCCGATGTCGGGCCAGGCGTGCGGCAAATGCGCTCTTTGCATCCCGGAGATCACCGGTGAGGCTGTCGATCCTGCCCGCATCCATGCGCGAAAGTGAATCCAGGGATTTGGAGGCGGCGCTGGAGAAAGTGATTGCGACGATCAAGCCGGGCGCGGCCGGGTTCCTTGACGTAAAACTGTGCGGCATGAACGGCGTGATGTAGCAGGAATCACCCGTGTTCATGGGACGGCAATATTTCTTGCCATCGACAATCCAATAGAAGTTTACCTCGCCGATAAATATGGTCATCTGGTGCATCAAGTGGCCATTGTTAAAGGTAACGTCCGGATTGTCCGGGTCCATGTCGTCGACAAAGCGCAGCTCTTTGATCCATTCTGGTTTGTAGGGGCCACCGGACGACATGGCAGTATCGCGGTATTCGTAATAATCCGAATGGGCTCCGTCGCGGCCCACGCGCTGAAAGATGCGCGATGTGGCCCGGCTGTCCTCGGATCGCATTACCAAAACGCCGGCGTCGGTGTCGTCCGGCTCGATCCAGATATCGGCGAGAGAAATTGGATACACCGCAGCCATTTCCATCAGCAGTGATTGCGACATTTTGACGTCGGCGGCACCTTCGATAACGCGGGCTACGTCGCTAGGATTCCATTTGAGATCCTTGGCCAGCGCCTCCGGCGTTCGCTTTAAATCGTTCGCCTCGCTCAATACACGGGCGCCGAGCCGTCTCAGATAGGTTCCATCTTTTTCATAAGCGCTCATAGCCAAACAACCTTTTTACGCAAAATCCTTGAGGGCTTTTTCGTAATCCTCCACCGTATCGATTTCCTTCCAACCGCGCTGGATTGTCACACAATGGACAGGAACGCCAAGATTTACCATTTCCTGAATCATGTCAGTTAAATAGGCTTTTTGAAACACCGGCGCCCGCTGAAAGGGTTTGTCCCAATATTGGGATTTCGCCTGGTGGAAATGCTGTTTGAATGTTTCCGCGCCGGTTGGTGTCAACTTGATCATACCAATAAACTCACCATGCACATCGTTCTTGCCGGACAATATCTTGCCGATCTCGATGACATTTTTGTTGGCATCGAAGATGACATTTTCGGCCTCTTCGATGGGGTGGTCGCGCCGGTCCACATAATAATTACGCCAATCGATATCGACGACAACGGAAATATCGTACGTCGATTGCAAAAGCCGGCTGACAACCTGATTCTCAAACAATATGTCGGAATAGGCGGCAATTACGTGTCCGTTGATGGCTTCTTCGGCGTAGAATAGGGAGTTGAGGATATTGTTGTCGGCGTAATCCGGATTGTCGAAATAGGTTATTCCATCGTAGTTGATGGCTTCTTTTTTGTAGCCGCGGACCAGCGAAATGTCGGTGACACCATTGGCATGATAGGCATCAATCTGGCGCTGCAGCAAAGTCTTGTCCCCGAACGCCGCCATGCATTTGGGCTTCGTTGCGGTGAGTTTCTTCATCCTGCTGCCGAGCCCGGCGGCGATGATAATGGCTTTGGTGTCAGCCGCCATGCGGCAATTCTCTCAGTATTTTCATCTGTCTAGGGCCACCATAACACAGCAAAATCACAAGGGAAATTACCGCCCATTCTGCGTAAATCTAGAGGCCGCGCCATTACGTTTCCGCCGCCAAGCGGGCTATGATAGCGGCACCGCTGTCACCGGAGTTGGCCACATTGAACACGGTTTCGGTGCGTAGCCGGCGCGCCCTCTCGTCGATGGCCTCCCGGTCTCGCCACAAGCTTTCGACCATTTCTGGTGCGCGGCCCAACTCGCTCGGATCGAGGATTGCGCCGATGGTATCGCGGCACGTCACTTCCAACGGTTCCACCCCGATCTCTTGATAGCGCGGATTGTTGATCTTTCTGGGCCCGTCGATAAACAGAACTGGCTTGCCAAGGCCAAAGGCAAATTCCAGCGCCACGCCCGACCAATCACTGATCATCACGTCGGCATTGAACAAGGCATCGAAATCCGACGTGTCCTCGTCGTAATGAAATCCTTCGATGCCTATGAATTGTGCCCTTAGCGCATCCAGAACCTTGGGCGACAGCTGGCGGGTGCGGGGGTGGGGCCGCACCCAAACCTGATGGCCGGCTCCTAAAAGCTGTTTCACCAAGGTGCCGGCGCCGGTTTCCAGCAAACCACCGATGCCCCAGGACGGTGCCAGCAGAATACGCAGCTTGTCCTGGGGCAATGGCGTGCGCGGCGTGCGCCGGGCGGCTTGGGCCATCAGCGCATCGAGCGGACCGTAGCCATGTTCCAGCAATTGCTTTTCGGGTAGGCCCTGAAGCCGTTCCCAGGCGCGGATCTCTGCCACATGGTGGGGGCCGGCGCATAGGATCGTGTCGTAGTGATCAAAGGCACCTTCTCGATAGATCATGTGGCTGCTGACCATGGAATGGTAGAGATATACGAAATGTACCGGGTGAACGGATCGCTTTATGTGGAACCGGTCCAAGTCCGGTGCCGTCATCACCAGCACGGTCGCCTTCATGGTCTGGAACGCGGTGATCAAAGCGGCACCCGGGCCGATGTAGAAACATTGAAACCGCTCGTTACCTGAATCCAGAAACGGATCGGCGGCGTCCGAAGTTATATAACAAGGCCGCTGGCCGTGGTTTTTGGCCAAGCTATCCATCACCGGCGCCAGGAAGCCACCGTAAGTCCGCCCTTCGGAATAGAACACCATCCGGCGCTCCGCCGCCGGCAAATTGCGAAAGCGCCGCAGATCACGCCAGGAACGGATATAGTTTTTTATGTTCGCCAATTACTCGGCGCCCTGACCGAAATAAGCATGGATTGCCTCCGTCAGTTGATACGGATCCAACGATTGGTGGATTGGTTAAGCCTGTAGACATGGGGCGTCACGGTTGTAAAGTAAATCGGACGGGGTTCCGCCGGTTCGGCTTTGTCGATCTCGGTTATGACACGCCCGTCGAAGGTCGAATTATTGAATTTCACTCCTAGAATATCTAGGATAGTCGGAACGATATCCACATGGCTTACCGGTGTATTGAAATCCTTACGCACCGTCTGTCCGGGAGTTTTGATCGATAAGAAGATATTGGTGATCTCCGGCGTATTTGCCACTTCCATCGGCCCCTTGCGCAGCCAGCTATCCATGCCCGGATCGTTGCCGGTGTCGGCGGTGAAAACGATCAGCGACTTCTCGAACATTTTGTGCCGGTCCAAGACTTTAAACAGGCGGGCCAATTGGCGCTCCACAGTAATCATTTCGGCCCGGGCGTTTTCAACCTGGCGCGCGTAGGCTCCCGGCGATGTGGCAGCGGCCAGGGATATGGACTGAATATCGTGATGGGTCAGATTGTGGGTGACGTATAAATTGGGCGCGCCGCGGTTTTTTTCAACCTCATTGATAAGCTGGGTCATTTCCAGCCTGCCCATATTGTCGCCAGTGCCACCACCGAATTTTTCCAGATCAAGATCGCCATGATCGGTGCGCCACAAAACCTCGTCGACCGCCACCGGAACAAAGACTTTCAAATACTTCCGGTACCAGCCTTTGATGATAGAGATGCGGCGTTGCAGCGTATTCTCGCCAACTGCGGTCAGGCAGGTATGGATAGACTTGTCACAGCGGCCGCTGTCGATAGACGAAATCCAGATCGCTTGGCGGCCCAGGGATTGGAACAGATCGGCGACCGGTGGGCTTTCCGCGTTGGTCCCGGCGGCCTTGACCACTTTGCGGAACCCCCGTGCCAGTTTCCGCAATATGGGCGGATTGACTTCGAGCGCCCTGGTGTCGCCGCCGCTGATGGCCCGCTTTATGATCGGATGATAGCGCCCCGAATAGAGCTGTTGCAGGCTGAGCGCCGAATTGGTGGCGCTGGCATAGGCCCGGTGGTAATTGTTGGAAACGCCTACCAGGCGCGCCAGATTGGGAAATTTACCGGCATCGATACGGCGGTCGGGCGGGAACACATGGTCGTGAATTACCCGCTCCATGGAAATCAGGAACACCGGCACCTTGGCCGGCTCGCCCTGGCTGGCCACCTTGTCCGGCGCAACCGATCTCGGCGTTTGGATGGCCTCCATGGTGAAGTAGGAAAACACCAATGCCAGCGCCAGGGAAAGCACCGGCGCGAATTTGGCAAAGGAATATAGATGGCCTCGCAGCCTGTAGAGCACGAACAGAAATAGCCCGGCGGCGGCCAGAATGAGCGCCGCCCTTACGAACACATAGGAAATCAACAAGTCCTTGATATAAAAATGATCCATCTGGATCGCGAACAACCCTGAGATCACGAATAGAACGAACAGCTCGAAATTGCTTTTTGCTATCAAATTTACCGGCACCAAAATGACAAAAAAACAGATCGGGATGATCACAAAGGTAAAGGCGACGAAAAGCGCCAGCGCGCCAGCATCCCAATTGCCAAGATAGAGCGTGCGCGGATCGTCCAGCACCATGCCGACCAGCAGGCTCTGAACAAATATGAAGGCGATCAAATTTGCCCACAGGGCGACGCCGGCCCAGGAATGACTTGAGCGCAAGTGCCTACTCTAATGTGATGTATGGTGCGTGCATGGGTTGCCGATTATATGGGCCGGGCAAATCCGGTACAAGAGCCGAGGGTTGGGCGCTACGGCTATGCCCATTGCATCCATCGGCGCGCGCTTTATAACGGGCATTGGAATGGACATGGACGCATGAGCAAATCTCTGGCTCGGATTCTGGCCGGATTTACCCGCACCGCGACCGCCTGGCAAAGCCGCTGGCGGGGCGCCGGCACGAGGCTGCTGGTATCGCAGGCGCTGATCGAGGATAGCCATGTTGCGACACCAAGGGGCACCCTGCTTTTCCGTTCTTCTCATCCACAAGCGCTGGATTACCCCGCCGGCCTGCTTTCCCGCGAGCCGGACACCATCGCCTGGATCGACAAATTCGAGGCGCCGTTCGTGCTTTGGGACGTGGGCGCCAATGTGGGCGCCTATGCGCTTTATGCGGGGCTTAGCCCCGAGGCTACCGTTATCGCCTTCGAGCCCGCCGCCGCCAGCTACGCGGCGCTTGCCGAAAATATCCGCATTAACGCCATGGATGAGCGAATCGACGCCTATTGTATTGCCCTGTCGGGCGCCACCAAGGCTGGCCATTTGAATATGCAGAACGTCAATGCCGCCAGCGTGAGCCACGCCTTCGATAGCTTGGCGACGAGCACCGGCGAGGCCATCACACCGCAATTCCGCCAAGCCGTGATTGGCTATCGAGCGGATGATTTTCTTGACGCTTTCCAGGTGCCGGCGCCCAACTATCTCAAGATCGATGTGGATTCTATCGAGATCGAAATCCTGACCGGCGCCGAAAACATTCTGCGCAGCCCGAACATGAAAGGCGTCCTGGTGGAGGCGGAAGGCTCTGCCGAGCGCTTAAACGCCATCCGCCAATTGCTCGCCGATGCGGGTTTCGATGAGGGTTCGCATCCCGGCGCCGGCAATATGATCTTCGCCCGCAAAGCCGGCGCTTCATGATCCAGGCGGGCGCGAAGACATCATCCCTTTATCGCATATTTACAAAATGCGCATAGGCGAGCATCTTCTGAGTTTGCATTGATCGTGCGGGTTGGGAGGCGATAAAAATGTCAGGCTATGGTGGTAAATCCGCTCCTGCATCCGGTTCATCGGCGGACATGCAAAGCATTCTGCGCAGTAAATATTTCTGGCCCGTTACCGGGGCACCTGTCCTGTTTTTGTTATTGATTCTGGCGCTACCATTTTTCTGGTCTGCCGTTTTCAACCCGTATATCGACGGACCCGATATCCAAGGTGCGAAAGGGATCGACGCAATACGCATCGCCCTTGACGGGCTTGATGCGCGTTATAAGGACGCCATTGTTTCGCAGCGATCTTTTAAAAATGTGTACAGCCTCATTGCTCTAGCAGTTGGATCGGCCGCCGCCGTCGCGGCTCTTTTGCGCGCCCCCCAAATACTGACCGTATCATTGTCCGCTTTTGGGGGTGTAATTTTTGGCATCCAAGCCCTATTCTATAGTCAGCCCGTGGTTGATCTGATGGCCGAAGGGCGTCAACGGCTTGCTTGTGTCCGCAATGGCTCGCACATCCTCGTGGGGTTCGACGAAGCCGCCACAAACGTTTCTAAAATTCGTTCCGGGTTCCGAAATAACATACCGATTATTGACAAAAGCCAAATGAAGCTTGTCATTCAAGTTGCCCATGTTCAGGTTCTACGTGGCGATCCTGAACGATTGGCCAATACAGCGTTTGCAAAAATACAAAATGAACTGGCCGAGGATGCTCCCGATTTCATTTCGATAAAGCGAGACCTGGAATTTCGTTTGCGCCGTATTAAAAATTCAGGCGTAAAATTGAAGGCGCTTCCAGAAAACGAAAAGCATTTGGTACCGGGCAATTTGCCTGCACAACTTGTTGATATGGCTTCGAAATTGCGGAGTGCAATCGACGCGCTGACCAAGCCGGGAAAACTACGGAATGTCGTATCAGATATCGGGCGGGATTTTGTACCTGCAACTGAAAATTTTGAAGTGTCTTTGAAGGAGGCCGAGCGGCTGACCTCGAAATCAGTCCGTATCTCCAAGGATGCGCAAATCCTCAATGCTCGCTTGGCAAACTTTGACGTCAAACAAGAGCAGGCTCTCGGGTTCATTGGCGGTGCGATCACCTATATTCATTCCGACATTCTCCAGCGCATCGCCCGTAACGAGCTTAGCCCAAAAGCGGCTGAAGCAATTATCTCGCAGATCAGGTCGCGAATAACCGCCGCCGCATCGGGGCAAACAAGATCCCTAGCTTCAGTTGCCAGGTCATCAAGTCCAAATTATAAACGCGGCGCTAGACGCCGTGATCAACCGTCTCCAAGGCCGCCGATCAAAATTCTAATCGACGAAGCTCAAAAAGAATTTGTTGCGGCGGGAATCGCGTTAAAAAACGCGGCGCCCGATTTTTCTGACGCGGTGCGCAAATCCGAACAGCTTGAAAGGCTGATTATTACCGAGGGCAAAATTTTGAAAATTCGCACCTATAAAATGGCTAAAGCGGCAAGGAACTTGGCCCAAACCATCGACAGGTTGGAAAATGCACAAATTTCTGTTGCTGAGGAGATCGAGTCGGCTAAAGCCATATTCGAGCGCTTCGGCGCCGATAAAATTGATGCCGCGTTAAAGCCCTGTTTGAAGGGAATCGCATCACCGGGAGATCGAGTTGGAACCGTGGGTGAACTCATAAAAAGGATGACCTAACCGGCCTCGAAAACCGCATCCAACTCGCCCATCCGGTCCCGGCGGCAGGCGAAGACGTTGACCTGATCGCGTAGCTCGAACCGCGCCTCGGCGGCAAATGGCGTTAGCGCCAAGGCATGATCGCCCGCCGGCAACGGTGCGTGCGGGCCAGGCCAGGCCAGGCTGCCGTCGCCCATGCGCCACAAGGGCTGGTAAAACATGTACCCCTGCGCCTCCAGAAATTTGAGCGGTGCCAAGGTGGTTTCCGGGGTCTCCGGCGCCAGCCAGTTTTCGAAGATAAGCATCGGCTTTTGCTGCCTCAGCACTGTTTCCGCGCCTTGCAGAACTTCCAGCTCGTGTTCCTCCACATCGATCTTCATCACATCTGGCAGCGGTAAATCCAAATCGTCGAGCCGCGCCAGGGTAACCTCATCGCCGCCTCCGCCCTCGGCGTCACCCGGGCCCAGCCGCGCCAATCCGGTGGCTTCGTCCGCCAGGAACATATGCCCGCTGCCGGCCTTGTTCGAAAGCGCCAGCTGGTGGCAGGTGATGTGCGCTAATCCTGATTGCGCCACCCAATCGGTCAGATCAGCATAGGTACCGGCCACCGGCTCGAAGGCGTGAACCTCGCCTTTGTAGTCTGGTTTGCTGGCAGCATAAAAAGCAAAATAGCCCCAGTTGGAACCGATGTCGTAAAACACCGCCTCGCGGCCCAGAAAAACATCCAACAACAGCGCCACTTCGGCCTCATAACCGCCGCTATAATGACCCAAATAAAGGCTGGCATAATGACGCTTGCGGGCATCGAAGCGCAGCCGCACCGGCCCGTCCTTGGTGGTCAGCTCGGCGATGCCCGCACCGCCGAGACCCAGGCCATAAACGGCATCGAAGGCCAGCCGTCCGGCGCGCTTACCCAATCGCTTCGCCCACCGGTTCCGGTACTGATGAAAGCCGAGGCGCGTCAATCTTGCGATCAACGGCAGGGAGGTGCACCGAAAGGGCACCCGAGGAGGCGCGCGTAAAATCAGTACGCTGGATTGATTGCTCATCCGCCTATCATGCCAGATGCGGTGATCGGAACTCAAACGAATGAAGCGCCTTCGGTCTTGAACCGGGCTGGGCGGCGTTTATGATCGGGGCTGGTTGGCCTATGAGGATATCATGCGCTGGGAAGAAAAACTTGAGCGCGCGTTGGCGCACCATCAAGACGGTCAATTGGCGCCGGCGATCGCGCTGTACCGGCAGGTTCTTGGCGAACAGCCGGAGCAGCCCGACGCCAATCATCTGTACGGGCTGGCCCTGGACGGGGTCGGCGATACCGGGGCGGGTCTGATCCTCGTGGAAAAAGCGTTGGCGTTGGAGCCCGGCCATCCGGTTTATCTTTCCAATTTGGGCTATCTGCTCGGCAAGCTGGGCCGAAGCGAAGATGCCGAGCGCGCCTGCCGCGCTGCCATCGCCGCCGACGGCACCGACGCAGACGCCCACAACAATTTGGGGTTGGCGTTGGAAGGCCAAGATCGCCTCCCGGACGCCCTTGCCGCCTACGCCGCCGCCCTCGCCATCCAGCCGGGCAACATGAACGCAATGATGAACCGGGGCGATGTGCTGCGCCGCCTCGGCCGCACCGATGAGGCGCTGCAATGTTTTCGGGGCGCCCGCGCATCCGATCCGCGCCATCCGCCGGCAACCCTCAATCTCGCCAGCCTGCTTGTGGAGGAGGGGCGCAGCGCCGAAGCCGAACCCCTGGCCCGCGAATTGGTTGCTATGGCCCCCGGTTTCGCCAAGGCCCACAATGTCCTCGGCGCGGCCTTGAAGGAGTTACGGAACTATGCGGCGGCCGAGGCGGCGTTTCGCCAGGCCGCCGCGATCGAACCTGAATATCTGAAATTCACCGTCAATCTTGCCGGCATCTTGGCAGAACAAAAAAAATACGAGGAAGCCGAAAGCCTGTTCGAACAGGTGCTGCGCGCCGCACCGGATATGGCGACCGCCCACGCCGGCCTCGGCAAGCTCAATATTGATGTCAGAAAATACGCCGCCGCCAATGCGCATCTGATGCGGGCGGTGGAATTGCACCCGGACAGTTTCTCCGCCCATTCCCTGCTCGGCATGGCGCGTCTTCATCACGCTGATATCGTTGGCGCCGTGGCGGCGTTCGAGACCTCGCACGCGATCCAGCCGTTCAACGATTGGGTGACGTCCAACTATCTTTTCTTCATGGCCTTCCACCCCGGCTATGATAGCGCCCGCCATTATCAATTGAGCACCGATTGGGCCAGACACACGGCCAAGGATATCACGCCGCTTCCCGCCGCAGGCCCGCCAAACATAGACCGGCGGACACGGGTTGGCTTCCTGGCTTACGAATTCTATGACCACAACACGTCCAATTTCTTCGAGCCGGTGATCCAGTGCTTCGGCGATGAGTTGGAGCTTTTCGGCTATGCCGGTAATGAGCGCCAGGATGCCACCACCGAACGGCTGAAAGGCTATTTTTCCGAATGGCGCGATGTCAGCGGATTGGAGCCGCGCGAAATTGCCGCTGCTGTGCGCGCCGATGACATCGATATTCTGGTGCTGGTATCGTCGTACCTCGCGACCCACCGCTTGCCGATGTTCTATAAAGCCGCGCCGGTGCAGGTGGCTTACTTGAATTTGGCGACCACCACCGGCACCGATACCGTCGATTATCTGATCACCGAGGAAGGCACCGACCCCTCTGGCGAGGCGGACCAATATTATACGGAAAAGCTGGTGCGCATCTCGCACCGGGATTGCTACCGGACGCCCCAAGGCGCCGGCGAGGTTCAGCCATCGCCCGTGTCAAAAACCGGCGCCGTCACTTTTGCTTCGTTCAACAATGTGGGCAAAATCACGTCCGATATCATGGCCGCCTGGGCGCGTATATTGGCCGGCGTCGAAGGCTCCAGAATGTTGATCCGCAACAGTCTCTATTACGATGCCTCCGAAGATTGGAACCCGGTACGCGATAGACTGCGCGAAGCCGGCATCGATGCGGCCCGGTTCGAGTTCCTGCCCTTCGCCGATACAAGGGCCGAGGCCATCCGCACTTACAATCAGGTCGATATCGCCCTCGACACGTTTCCCTGCAACGGCGGCACCACGACCTGCGATGCGCTTTGGATGGGGGTGCCGGTGGTGACCATCCAGGGCCCCAACTTCATTGGCCGCCAGACCGCCACGTATCTTACCAAGGTCGGCTTGGCCGATTTGGTGGCGAATAGCACCCAAGACTATGAGAGCTGCGCCGTGGCCCTGGCCGGAGAGCCGGCGCGCCTGGCGGAAATCCGGCGCGGCTTAAGGCCATTGGTGGCTGAGCATATGTTCGATTACCAGACCCACGCCGACGAGATGCAGGCCGCCTTCAAGGAAATGTGGCGCCGCCATTTGGCCGGCGAGAAACCGGAAGCCTTCCGGGTGCCCCTGGAACGTGCAGCGGGGAAGCAGATTGATGACAGCGATTAAAACTATTGCCGCCGCCATCATCGCCGTCGGCGTGTCGTTAGCCGCGCCGGCGCAAGCGCAGGATATCGATGCCCTTTTGAAAACCATCAAACTACCGCCCGGTTTTAAGATTACGCTGTTTGCCCGAGTGCCAAGTGCGCGCTCGCTGGCGATCGATACTCAGTCCGGTGCCATCTTCGTTGGCTCGCGTTCGCGCTTCGTGCACCGTATCATCGACCGGGACGGCGACGGCTCCGCCGATGAGGTGGCGCGCGTCGCCGGCGCCCTCCGGGTGCCCAACGGGTTGGCTATTCGCGGCGGCAAGCTGTTCATCGCCGAACAGCACCGCATATCCTTTTGGGCGGGCACCGATGATGGCGGCGCACCCCAAGCCCTTGATCCGCTGACCACCATCTTTACCGGCCTGCCCGACAAATCCTGGCATGGCTGGCGCTATGCCGGCTTTGGCCCTGACGGCAAACTTTATGTGTCCGTGGGCGCGCCCTGCAATGTCTGCGCCGGGCAAGGGCTGGAAGGCTCGATCATCCGCATTCGCGCGCAAGGCGGGCCAGCCGAAGTTGTTGCCCATGGGGTGCGCAATTCGGTCGGCTTCGACTGGCACCCGAAAACCGGAGAACTGTTTTTCACCGACAACGGCGCCGATCGCATGGGCGATGACGAGCCGGCGGACGAATTGAACCATGTCACCAGCGCCGGCCAGTTTTTCGGCTTTCCCTATTTTGGCGGGGGCCGCATCCGGACGGCGCAAACTCAGCGCCAGGCGCCTCCCGCTCACGCCCAGGCCCCGGTCATTGAATTTCAGGCCCACACCGCCAATCTCGGCATGCATTTCTATCGCGGCAATCAGTTTCCGGGCGAATACAAGGGCGATGCGTTCGTCGCCCAGCACGGCTCGTGGAACCGTTCCAGCCCGGTCGGTTACCGCATCATGCGCATCCGCTTCAATGGCAAGGGCAAAGCCACTGGCAAACAGGTGTTCGCCGCCGGCTGGTTGCAGGGGGCCAATGCCTGGGGTAGGCCAGTGGATATCAAGATGATCACGGATGGCTCGATCCTGGTCAGCGATGATTTCCTGGGCGCCGTCTACCGGATTAGCTATGGGGGGAGGCCGAAATGAATAATCAAGATGAAGCGGTATCGGGCGCCGAATTGGTGGCGCGCGCAGCCGCCCTGGTTCCGGCGTTACGGATGCGCGCCCGCGCCGCCGAAGAAAACGGGCGCATCCCGGAAGAGACGGTAGACGATTTAAAGGCCGCCGGATTGTTCCGCGCCGTGGTGCCGAAGCGCTTCGCCGGCTACGAGGTGGATTTCAAATACATCCCGCAGATATTCCGCGAATTGGGGCGGGGATGCACCTCGACCGCCTGGGCCATGGGCTTCCTCATCTATCACAATTTCCAGTTCGCTCATTTTTCTGAGCGCGCCCAGGAAGATGCCTGGGGAGGGCGCGGTTATACCATGGCGCCTGGTCAGGTGATGCCATCTGGTTTGGCCGTGCCGGTTGACGGGGGCTTCCAGCTATCGGGCCGCTGGGGCTACGCCACCGGTATCCAGCACGGCGATTGGATGCTGTTAAGCGCACCGGTTGAAAATGGCGATATCCATCGGTTCTTCCTGCCGGTATCCGAATTCACCATCCTCGATACCTGGCACGTCGCCGCCATGCGCGCCACCGGCAGCCACGATGTCACTTTGGAAAATGTGTTCGTGCCCGAGCACCGCTCCATCCGGGTTGCTGATTTGCGTGCCGGCAAGGCGCCGGGAATGGCCCTCAACACCGGGCCGCTCTGGCGGGTGCCGTTATTGACGCTAATGTGCTTCGGCGCGGTCGGGCCGTTGCTGGGCGCTGCCGAAGCGATGCTGGAACTGGTCGCGGAAATTTTGGCCACCAAGGTAGGCGCCTATACCGGAGCGAAAATGCAGAACGTGATGCCGGCGCGCATTCGCCTCGCCAATAACAAGGCCCGGCTGGATGCGACGCGGGGCTTGTTCGACGCCAAAATCCAGATGATCTCGGACCGGGTCAACGATGGCGGAACCTTAAGCAGTGAAGAGCGCGCCGAGATGCGCCTCGTGGTTTCCTACATCGCCCGCGAAAGCCGCGCCATGGTCGATGAACTGGCGCTCATGGCCGGTAGCCGGGCGACCTTTTTGGATTCCCCCATCCAGCGTTTCCAGCGCGATATCAACAGCCTCGCCGGTCACGCCATCTTCGAATTTGACCACACCGCCGATCTCTATGGCGGCGTCATGATGGGCGCTGAATTTCCCGATAACGCTATGATTTAATTGATGTATTCATCTCGTCCAGGCGGGCCGCGATGTTCCCCGCCACATCCGTCCAGATGTTTTCGCGCCCCTGCCAGAAACGCTCCACCGAGGCGTAAAGGGGGATCGGCTCGGCGGCCATTCCCCAATACCAAAGCGGCGTCACCTGCAAAGCCAGCAGACACGGCTTGGCCAGCGCGCCAGCGAAATGGGCGGTGACGTTGGACGTGGTGACCACCAGATCAAGCCCATCGATCAGCGCCGTCAGCCCTTCGAAATCATTGAACCGGTCGATCTCGGGGTCGGTATAGATGTCGGCACCGGTGGCACGGATGGCGTCGGCGATCTCCGCATCGGTCTCGCCATATTGCAGATTGACGAACAAAGCGTCCCGGCGTTGAAGGATCGGCGCCCATTCTTCAAGAGGCATGGATTTCCACGGTCCCACCTTATGGCGCGAGGATCGCCACGCGATGCCGATCAGCGGGCGGCCTTGCGCCGCATCTTGCAGGCGGGCCGAAATCTCGGCGGCGCGTTCCGCATCCGGGCTCAGAAAACGGCCAAGGGGATATTGGCCCGGCCGGCGAATGCGGCTTTGCAAGGTCAGGCTGGCGGCGGCGATTTGGAAATCGAATTCTGTTTTATGGGTATGTCCAGCGGCCACAATTTCGGTGCCGGGGTTTGAGCGGGCGAACAGCGATACCAGCCGCTCGTCGCATTCGAAAACGCAAACGCCGCCCGTGTCGGCAATCAGCGCCGGCAGCGATCCTAGATAGATGATGTGATCGCCGACGCCTTGTTCGGCCCAGACCAACAGGCGCTTTTGCTTCAAGTCTTCGCCCTGCCAACTTGGCTCGGGCCGGTCTTGAAATTCGCTCACGAAGGTGTCCGAGGCCCAGCGGCATTCGTAATCCTCCGCTGCGCCGGCGAAGTCACCCTTGGCGAAGCGGCATAGGCTGCGCTTATAGATCGTGTCGGCGTTGTCCGGGCCCAACAATAGGGCCTCATCGAAAAGTGCCATGGCTTCGTCGATGCGGCCCCGGGATAGGACGACGCTGGCCAGGCTGACGGTGAGCCGTGCGTCCGGTTCCGTGCTTAAGCCTAAGGCGCGGCGCATGGCATCCTCGGCCTCGGCAAAGCGGGAAAGATCGCGCAAGGTGACGCCGAGATTGCTATGCGCTTCGGCCAGGCCGGCATCGAGGGCGATGGCGCGGCGAAAATGATCGGCGGCTTTTTCCAGATCACCGGCCATCTGCAAGGCGGCGCCGTGGTTCACATGGCCGTGCGGGTTATCGGGATCGAGGCGCGTCTTGTCGCCCAGGAACCGCAGCGCCTTATCGGCATCGCCCAATTGGATGGCGGCCATGCCTGCCAGTTGCAAGCCGTCCAGATGGTCTGGTTGGGCGCTCAGCAACTGCTCCGCCAATTTCATGGCATCGCCTGCGCGGCCATCATTGTGCCGCGCCAGGGCTTCGGCGAACAACGCATCGGGGTCCCGGCGTCCTGCGGCCTTCTTTTGCGCCCGCTCTGCCCGCCGGCGTTCGCCCCGGTTCATAGCCTAGCGCACCGATATGGCGATGGGGTCCGCCTGATTGAACGGCTCAAACTTGGACAGGAACTCCGTAACCATGGCGCCGTCGCCGCCATCTAGTTGCATGCGATGATCGGCAAGGGCGTCTTCGACGCTGATCTGGCCGAACATCCATTCGGTCAATGTGGGGCGATCGAATTTAAGCACCCAGTCGGCGCTATCGGGCACGGCGTCATGAAAGCGGCAGATGCCGCGCCGGATTTCGAGGGCGCAAGCCTCACCGGTATCGCCGGCTTGAAAGCCGAGGGTGCGGTGGTAGTCGAATGTATTCTCGGCCATCAGGCGCACGGTCATGATTCGCATCACGCCCTCCAGCGGATAGCCACTGACCTGTTCCGGCGATCCCAGCACCATGCCGGCGGCGGCCATATCGAGGGTACCTTCCAGCTCCATCGCCGAGGTCAGCGCCCAATTGCGCCAGGTGGTGTTCTTTTGATCGTAGCCCCAATGGCGCAGCGCCCGGGCCTTCAGGGTGCGGGCCTCGGTATCATCCAGATCGGCGCGAACCAGCCAGGTCGCCAGATCGGCGGTCCAGCGGCTGTCGCCGTCGGCCAGGGCTTTTTCCGCTGTCTCCAAAATATTGTCCCGCCCGCCCATCATGGCGACATAGCGTTCCGCCCGCTCCACCCAGGGGAGCGGATCAAGATTGACCGGATCGCCATCGAACCAGCCCAGATAACCGGCATAGACGGCGGGAATACCGTGCTTGTAGGAGCCGTAATATTCCCCCAGCCAGGGATGCGATTTCAGGTGGTCGGGCATGACCACCCGGTCCTTGATCTCGTCCGGCGTCATGCCCTTGTTCATCCAGCGCAAGGTCTGGTCGTGCAGGTACTGGATGGCGTCCCGGTAATTGACCAGCACATCGTCGACGGCGCCGGCGCCTTCCACGGGACGGCCATGATGGGGGATCAGGGTTTCAGGCCCGAAGCCGCGCAAGGTTTCCATACCGTCGGCCCAGACCATGGGATCGCGAAAGCGGGTGCCGCGCAGCGCATAGATATTGGGAAAGGTTTCGCCCTGCACCGCATCACCGGACAGCAGCACCTTGTCTTCGGGCACCCAGACCATGCACTGGTCTTCGGTCTCCGACGGTACGTGATGGATTTCGAGCGCCACGCCGGCGATTTCCAATTTCAGGATTCCGGTAAAGGTATCGGTGGGCGCAATGAAGGTGCGTGTGCCCGGCCGCTGCGGCGGGCCGAGGCCGGCGCCCAAGGTGCCGTCTTCGCCAATGGGCAGGCGCATGCCGAACTGATAAAGGGCGCGCCGGCCGAGCACCGGCGCAATCAGTCCGACATCGCGCAGCACATGATCGGTAAGATCCTGATGGCCATATATCTTGACCTTGCCGGCGGCTACATCGTCTTCGGAAACGAAGGCCTTGGCGCCGCTCACATGGTCGGCGTGGAAGTGGGTGTAGATGATGGCCTTGATCGGCTTAGGCGTAATCTCGCGGAAGGCGGCGGCAACGGTTTCCGCCGATTCGACAGATGTCAGGGTATCCACCAAGATAACCCCGTCATCGCCTTCGATCATGGTGCAGTTGGATACGGCATAGGCAAACGCCATATGGTAGCGCCCGCCAATGGAATAGATGCGCTTTTCCATGGCCGCCTGATGGGCGGCGAGTTCGGGGTGGACGCTTGGGCTTGGGTCTTGAGCTGGCATGACGGAAACCTCGCGGGCGGTCAGGCCTCTGTCATAGCAATTCCGGCGGCGGTTGACGATATTTAATGGCAGGGACCGAGGTTAACCCTGCTGTCACTTGCGCGCACGGCTCAACAGACTATCTAATAGAATGTGCCCCTGGTCGCCTGTGAATAGGATGGCTCAATCCGATGCTTGGCGATATTTAGGGCCTGGTGAGAAGCCGGCTGCCGAAAAGCGTAATAAAGCGTAAGGAACCGTTAGGAATAGTAATGAAACGGTATGGTCGTTTTTCGTAAAATTTGTCGCAGCCATGTGTTCCATGGCGGGGCGGCATACTAAGGGTGGTGGGCCGGGCCGATATTGCATTGATCACAGCAATTCGAAATCGCCAAGGCAGCGGTA
>ENA-OREN01002611-OREN01002611.1-marine-metagenome-genome-assembly--contig:-NODE-2611-length-17948-cov-13.110850_pt1 | contig 17948 bp, 15 predicted proteins | sample MGYA00248624_ERZ508555 | MGnify/ENA primary metagenome ERZ508555 (study PRJEB26222, sample SAMN06267773) | marine metagenome | isolation source: Saanich Inlet, British Columbia, Canada | place...
CTATATTCTTCCAGGCCTTTTTCTTCAAATACACCATGACTTTCAGATAGGTCGAATAACGCTCTGGAAGATATGGCAATCACTAGTTTTGTTTTTAACATGAGTATTTAAACCGATTTAAGTGAAAACTAATTTGGATATAAATATTATTTCGTTTTTATTGCAGCTATAACGAGGTAATCAAATCAACCCTTACAGCACAATACCAAATTATGTGCTATAAAACCTAACCAAAAGAGTAGTTATATTGTAGGTATAGTTTTAATTGTTTTAACCTTTAGAGCTAAATATGCAATTAACTTATACAGAACTAAACATGAAATCTAACTAGGTGGTCTTAGTCGGTAAAACTTAAAATCAAAACAAGTAATAACTCAATATAAATTGGTTTTCTATTTAGCTCATCCGAATATGTCATTACCAGTTACTAAGTTATTTATGATTAATAATCTGTAACAAAAATACTTAAATGGAATTCATATTGATAATAATTCTAACTATGAGTTCGGGGGAAAAAGATCCAAAAACGATTGAGTTGAAGATACCTCAGAAAACAAAAGAAGAGTGTTTACAGAGTGCAAAGTCATTAAATTTTAAATTACCGATTCCAGGTCTTGCTGTTTCCATGAAGTCTAGGTGTGAACCGAAAAGAGATAAAGAGGAACCCGGAGTCACACAGGTGGAGACATAAACATTAGCGAATAAATACAGAGTTAAACAAACTAATATTTAAAGATAAATCGTCCAAAAAAGGGGAATTAATTATGGCATTTTCAATAACTGGACAGATCAAGGTTGCAACTTTAAAGCAAAGGTTTCTTAAAGAATTTGGATTAACTCTCAGAGTATATGACGGTCGATCATTTGCTGATGAAGGTCAAACAATAAGTCAGATTCGCAAGAAGAAAGGTTCTGGCGATCTTAGTGTAAGAAAGAGCATGAAGGTTGGAACACTAGAAGAAAAGATTGAAAGTGAGTTTGGTATTAAAGTTCAAATTGCAGGTTCTGACGATAGCTATTTATGTAAAAACGAGTTAACACTGGCATCAGCCCATGAGAACGATCAGAAAAGAATAAACAAGAAAGATAAAAAATCAAAAGCCGTAAAGTCAGATTCTCCAAAAACTGATGAAGAAAATGAGAATATTGTTGATCAAACATCAGAAAACACTCTTACTGGAGCTCAAATTAAAGAATTCAAAGATCTTGAAGAAGAAGCTGAAGATTCTTGTGATTTTCGTTATCTTGCCGACGATATAGCTGAAACTGGAGATAAGAATTGGGCAAAGAAGGTTTACATGAAGGCGGAAAGCAAGGCTGAAGATAGCATGGACTTTGCAAGTCTCGCTGACGGTATTTATGAAAATTTAGAAGATAAAGAATGGGCTAAAAATTCTTACAAGAAAGCAGAAGATGAGGCCGATAGAAGTAATCATTTCTGTGAAATTGCTGCAAGTATTTATCAAAAATTAGAAGATAATGAATGGGCCAAGAAACTTTACATTAAGGCGGAAGAACAAGTTTTTTTGGGGGAAGAAAAAACTAATTATTGTAATGACTTATTGAGCGTTGCTAACAATATTTATGAGATTTTAGATGATCAAGAATGGGCAAAGAAGCTTTACATGAAGGCGGAAAGCCAAGCTGGAGATTGCAGTGACTTCACGGGTCTTGCAAATAGCATTCATGAAAATTTAGAAGATAAAGAATGGACAAAGAAGCTTTACATAAAAGCGGAAAGCAAGGCTGCGGATAGTGAAGAGTATGATAATTTAATGACTGACCTTAATGAACTTGGAGACAGCATTTTTGACAGTTTAGGTGATAAAGAATGGACAAAGAAAGTTTATAAGTTGGCTGAAGACAAGGGTGAATATTCAGGAGAATTCTGGTGTCTGGCCGACTGTATTTACAACAAATTAGGTGATAAAGAATGGGCTGTAAAGGTCTACAAAAAAGCAGAAGAAAGTGCTGATTATTATGGTGAATTTGAAAATCTTGCTGAAAGTGTTCGCGAAAATCTAGGAGATAAAAAATGGGCTGAATTGTTAGACCAAAAAGCTAAAGAATTAGAAGATGACGAGTAGAGTGATTACTAAGTTCAATTATTAAAGAAAAAACTATCATACAATATTACTCTGATATAATCGGCCTATCCATAAATGTAGGACTACTTATACCTTTGTTATTAACAACTATGAATGAGGTTAAGTGCTTTGATAGTTTGTGAACAGTTAGGCAGAAGAATTAAACGAGATACCTTATTTCGTTTTACAGAATATTAGGGGTTTGGGACAACTTATTTGGTTGCCCCTTTTTTTTATTAGAGTGAGAAGAATATTTTGATCAGCAACTTTAAGGAGATTTGATTATGGCATTTTCAATAACTGGACAGATCAAGGTTGCAACTTTAAAGCAAAGGTTTCTTAAAGAATTTGGATTAACTCTCAGAGTATATGACGGTCGATCATTTGCTGATGAAGGTCAAACAATAAGTCAGATTCGCAAGAAGAAAGGTTCTGGCGATCTTAGTGTAAGAAAGAGCATGAAGGTTGGAACACTAGAAGAAAAGATTGAAAGTGAGTTTGGTATTAAAGTTCAAATTGCAGGTTCTGACGATAGCTATTTATGTAAAAACGAGTCAACACTGGCGCAAGCCCAGGAAGAGGATCAGAAAAGAATAAACAAAAAAGATAAAAAGTCAAAAGCCGTAAAGTCAGATTCTCCAACAACTGACAAAGAAAATGAAAATACTGTTGATAAAACATCTGAAGTTAAGGGAGGGAAGGGAGATGTTAAAATCATAATCCTAGGAAGAAGAATCACTACGTTTTCATTTGCGTGTCTAGATGATAAATACGTTGAAGAAATAAAAAAAGCAGTTGAATTTACTGATGGCCTTAATGAAGAAAATTTATTGCATAGCATTCTTAATTCAACAATAGGTGAAGATTTTGAAGACCTTAAATCTGAAGTTGATTTGGATAAAATTAAAGAAAATTGTCCAACTTTATACAAGCTACTTAACAAGCTTGAACACTCTAATTTGCCCGAGTCAGATAAGATTGAAGAGTTTATCACGCCTTACCCAGAGCCAATATTATATATGGAATCTGGTCATCTAATTTCCATTACTATAGATGGTGAAACCAAAGTAGATGAACAACCATTAGGAGAGTTCTTAAATATCAATGAAAGCATTGTGCTTGATGAGATTGAGGACGAAGAGGATTTAGAATTAGAAAATTCTATGCTAGTTCAAAAAGCTAAAGAATTCTGTAATGAACAAAAAGAAACCCTTGGGCTTGATCCTGAATATACTACTGTTTATAAATGTGACAATGGCATGATGTTAATAGAGGGCCCCCTCAATCAGCCTGAATTAGTAAAAATGCAAAAGAATGAAAATCAAATCACAATATCAGGGGAAGTTAGAGGATATGTTAACTTTTACTTGAATGATACAAATTTTGATTTAGATAAACTCACCTTTGTAAGAAATGATAACTATTCTGAATGGATTGCTTCTGATATCGTCGGAAATTATTTATTTTATGATAATAAAAAAATAAAAGAATATGATTTTGATCAGCATAATATTTTTCAATTATGTGACTATGGTGGAAGTGGTAATGAGTCCTTGAAGTTCTATTTGGAAGGTTAATGGGGCGCTGAAAAACTATTTTTTATGTTGCAGGTATCATTAGCAGAGATAGTTCCAACACTGCAATTATTTAGAAGGTTATAGAAAACGATGTTTTTGATAGGGTATTGGAAGAGCAGCTAGAGTATGGAAGTCGCTTTACTTCAATAAACTATTGAATTGAAAATATTGTAATAAATAATGAATCATTAATATGCCAATAACCACTGATGCAGTTGCCGTAAGTAAAAAGGCAGTTAAAAAGTTTATTGAATCTGATGGATATAGAAAATGTAAAAATGATGATTTGATATTTTCTGAATTCTTAAGTGATGATGGTGGAAAGCTCTTTCTATTCGAACCTAACCGGTTTATTCAAGTAGATGGAATCGATGAGGAAGAATTTATATGGGTTTCCATTGATGACGAGGATAACCTGGGAGTTATGGGCCAATGGCAAGAATTCCCTTTCAATTTTAATGTTTCAACGCAAATGAGTATTATTGTTGATGATAAAAGCAAAGTAGAAAACTTAATACAGTCATTTAATTACTCTATTATTGAAGATAAAGCGTTCTCCAAGATTTGCAAAGATTTTATGGATTCATCCTTGGAATTTGATGATTACTTTGATGAAACATCATTCAAAAAGACTGAAAAAATATTGGAAAAATATAATTTAGATGGTGATGATTTTGAGGATTTACTGAAATCATCACATGAGATAAATTTGTTCAAAAATACTGGCTTTGATTGTTCCAATAGCACAAATAGCACATTCATTGGCGTGTTTGAGCCAGACCTAAAGCAGTTGATAAAATATAAAAGCATAATTGAAGATATTACAGAAGATCTAAAAGAGTTGGGTGAGAAAGTTTTCGCCTGCAGCACTTTTGATACTTATAATTACGAATTAATTAAAAATCTTTCTGAAAAAGAAACCGACAAAACAGGCTCAGGATTTGATGTCCGAATTACTGGGTTAAGTAGTTCAGTTGTATTAAATAAAGTAGCGGTACTTATTAAAAAAACGATTGGAATGGAGTTAAAAGAAGCGAAGGAATTATTAAATCACTTTCAATATATATCTAGAGTTAATAATTTCCTTACGATTCAAAAAGATATTGTTAAATCAGATGCTACAGAATTTAAAACTAAACTAGAAGAAATGGGTGTGCAGGTTAAGATTGTGGCTTCAACATCGGGGTCCGAACCCTATATAAAAGTAGGAGTTGACGAACTCATAAGTCATCCTTCAATTAATGCCTACGGATTTTTCGGATCTGGAGGCAATAGATGGGATGGTGAATTGGAACTGGGCAAAACAGGAGTGACCCTGGTTAGTCTGAAATCGTAGCAGTAAGCGGTACTTATTAAAAAAACGATTGGAATGGTGTTAAAAGGACCAAAGATTAACAATTATCTGATCTATTTCGTACTCCTTTTTATCAGTCCAAACCTTAATATTGCAGGTGGAGGCTTCCCTTCATTATTTAGGCTGGATGAATGATGTATAACAATGTTTATAGATGCAATCCTATAAGAAAGAACTGATTATGGAACCGCAAGAGATAAAATCTTTATATAACGAATTCTTAAGCACCTACAACCATGAAGAGATAGATTCTATCTGGAAGCAACATAGTTCAAAGTTTCAAGATTTCTGGACAAATAAAATACTTAATCCTCACCATAAAATACTTGCCGAGGATGAGATTGATGAAATAGCGAGGATTTTGGATAGAAGAGCCAGAGGAAATACAAAAAAAAGTGTACATGTTGCCAACCTAAATATTACACCGGTTAAATTGACACAAATGTTCCATGATATAAAAAATAATGCCCCTCTTGCAAAAATAATGAAGGATATATTTTTAGAGTCAAACCAAGAAAAAAGAGGTGGTTTGATTGATCAACTTTACAAAAATAATAAAAAAAAACCGCGTAAGATAAATCAACTTACTACACCGGAGGCAATACCTATCAATGCAATGTTATGTGCTTGGGATCCAAAAAAAAATATAAGTATAGCTTCCTTAAGACATAGGGAGATGCTAATAGATCATTTCGAGTTTGAAGGTGATACCGATTTTAAGAACGATTCAGATGGAGAAAAGATTGTAAAATCGAATGATCAAATAATTAATGGTTTTAAATCCTTAGGTTTAAAAGGTTCTTTAAAATCTATGACCAGGTTTTTTTATGCAGAAAAAAAAATAAAAAGTTCATGGAATAAAGATTGGAAAGAAGATAAAACGCGAGTAAATAAAAAGGGTAATATTAATAGTCCGTCATCGAATCCAACATTTGGGATTGAAACAACTAAACCCAAACCCCCTTTAAATCAAATTTTGTATGGTCCTCCTGGAACAGGAAAAACCTATACTACCATCGATAAAGCGTTGGAAATTTTAGTTCCAGGATTTCTTGAAGAAGTAAAAGAGGAAGCTACTGAAGATAATGATAAACGTAAAAAACTAAAAGCGCGTTACGATAATCTGGTAAAAGAGGGGCGCATCTTTTTTGTAACTTTCCATCAGAGCTTTTCATATGAAGATTTTATTGAGGGAATAAAGGCAACCACAACGGCAGAAGGGATTAGCTATACCGTTGAGTCAGGCATCTTTAAGAAAGCCTGTGAAGCTTCCAAAAAGAGAATCGATGGTGTTGATACTAACGAGTTGCTAAAACAGTTTATTGAAGAGATTGCTGAAACATCAATTACACTAAAAACGCCTCGTGGTAAAAATTTTGATGTGACTTATAGAGGCGATAATACAACGATTACCTGTTTGCCACACGCATCAAAAGAAAAACGAGAGTTACCTGCAAGTATCGCACATATTAAACAAGTAATGTGTGATGTACGACCTGAAAATATTTACTGCGAGAGCTACGTGAACGGTATTGTTAATCATATTAAAACACTGTCTCCGTCTAATTCCGTCAACAAAGAAAGTGATCTACCAATTATCTTAATCATTGATGAAATCAACCGAGGGAATATCTCCAGCATTTTTGGTGAGATGATTACTCTTATTGAGTCTAGTAAACGTGCTGGTGAGAAAGAAGCATTGTCGGTCACACTGCCATATTCAAAAGAAAAATTTCAAGTCCCCAACAACTTGTATCTAATTGGAACTATGAATACAGCTGATAGGTCTCTTGCGCTTCTGGATACTGCACTGCGTCGACGCTTCGATTTTGAAGAGATGATGCCTGATATAGTTTTGCTGGAAGGTTTAAAGAATGTACAAGGCATTGATGTACCTAAAATGCTATCTGTAATAAACAAACGTATCGAAGTGCTTTATGATCGAGAACATACCTTAGGTCACGCCTTCTTTATGCCCTTGCTTTTAGAAAACGATTCAGAGATACAATTCGAAATGTTGCAGAATATCTTTGAAAATAAAATTCTACCTTTGCTGGAAGAGTATTTTTTTGAGGATTGGGAAAAAATTCGATTGGTGTTAGGTGATAATCAAAAAAAGAATAAAAAACATCAATTTATCATCTTAAACAAAGAAGGCTATGGTATAGGAGACTTATTTGGGAGCGCGGTTGATGATAAGTACTTCGAAAAGGATACGTTCAGACGAAATCTAGAGGCTTTCAAGGAAGTAGATTCTTACATTGGAATTTATTGATGAGAGTTAAGCCTACCTATAGTATCCGTGAGTACGGTTATCTTTTGGAAGAACCTACAAATAATGATCAGCCTATACAGACATATAAAGAAGAGTTAGTAGCACAACCAATTCCACGATCTGCTTTTCGATATTTGTTGTCCTTCATTAAAAATGATGATGAAAAAGATTTTGCGCCCTTTCTAAGGCTTACGACCTTCAAACGTACTACAGCACTTAAAGTGCAGAACTATGTAGGTGTACTGCAAACACCTTGTGGTACTCAAATTGAAGTTCTTCCTAAGGTTTTCAATGATGATATAGAGCCAGCAGAAAAGACTCGGAAGACACTTATTACCATGCTGAGGTGTTTGCGAGACAGCCCATTCAAACAAGGCGATAGTGCGGAGATACGGACTACTAATATGCCTTTATTAGAAGTGTATATCAGTCAGTTCTTGTCATTAACAAATCAATTAATCAAACGTGGGATTCGATCTGACTATGTCAGGGTGCAAAATAATTCTAAGTTCTTAAGGGGTAGATTGCTTGTAAGTCAACAAATTAGAAGCAATATGCTTCACCCTGAAAGGTTCGCTATCGAGTACGACGAGTATCTAGTGAATAGGCCTGCTAATCGTTTAATTAAAGCTACTTTAGCTCTAGTTACACGTGTCGCCCAAAGTTCTAAAAATCAACGTTTAGCCCGAGGGCTTAGCTTTGCGTTTGAAGATGTACCGAAAAGTACAGACATACGAACTGATTTTCAAAAAGTTAAAACCGACCGAAGTATGAGCTATTATCAGAATGTCCTTGAATGGTGCCGGTTGTTATTAAACGGCCACGGCCCAACTTCTTCAACAGGAGGTTTTAATACCCTGTCTATTCTATACCCAATGGAACGCATATTTGAAGACTATGTGGCGCATCGTCTAAGGCCAAAACTAGGTTCTTATTTTGAAGGCTGCACACTCAAAACCCAAGCCGCAACAGATTCGCTAGTCGAAAATCATAACGATAAACCTATATTCAAACTAAAGCCTGACTTGTTAATAATCAAGGGTGTTGAAACAGTTTGCGTGATGGATACTAAATGGAAATTGCTCGATGCCTCTAATCACCTAAATAAATATGGCATCTCTCAGGCTGATATGTACCAGCTCTACGCTTATGGGCATAAGTATTTAAAAAAAAGCAAACCTCCGAAAAAACTTATGCTGGTTTACCCCAAGACAGATAAATTCGAAAAACGACTTCCTCTTTTTGAGTATGAAAAAGGTGAAAAAGGGTTGAAGTTAGACGTTGTACCCTTTGATTTGAATGAAGGAGTTTTAATAGACGAACGCTATCCTAGCGGTAGCTGATAGTAAATTAGTCTGAGTTCATAATAATTACGATCACGCTAGCATAATCCTATAACTATTTAATAATAAAATTAAAATTAACAAAAACAAAGCCACTAATGTGTATTATAGTTGGATCGCTTCTATAAACTTTACGATCAAAAATTGATAGTTGTAAATATTTGATAGTTTTATTATATTGCACCCATACATAAACATAGCATGGTTTCATTCAAAGGAGGTTGGAATGCAGGACTTCATAGAGAACAACATAAACAAATATGCTGAAGCAATCATAAAAGGTTCAGATAAAAAAGATGCTTTTTGTCTGGGGCAATTAACCTTTTTTATGGCGCTTAGAAGAATAACCAAGGGAGAAGCAACGAGGCAAGATTTGGGTATGGCAGATGCAGTCAATGACACATTGCAGGAGGCGGGTATAATAGACAAAGACAAAACGTTTGTATCTTTGCTTAAATAACCTAACAGGACTTAATAATTTAACAATAGTCATCAGGCACTCATATTTGGCATCCCCCTCATTCCTATAATTATCAGTTTCAATAAGCTTGTTAATTGAGTTTTAACTTATGGCAATTGCATCACTGATTATTGGCATAATCAGACCTTCTTTTAATTTTACTGTATTTAAGTAAATACGTGTTTTAGGTGAAGTGAGTGGGAGGGTTATAGGAAATCTTCTTTTAAAGCAGGATAGAACTTACTAAAGAGGACTATATATACGATATAGTTTCTCCATTATTGTTATAGCTACTATTTAGTAATAAAATTAAAATTAACAAAAACAAAACCACTAATGTGCCTTATTGTTGGATCGCCTTTATAAATTTCCCCATCAAACAATGGTGAGCCTTTTACTTGATTAATAATTTCATTGTCATCCATTTCGGATACATCGTCTTCATCAAAAATAATACTTTCAGCAAGTATCCCGTCCCACTTCCACTTCTCATAGACGACATCAAAGTCTCCAAATTTGGTTTCTTCCCGAAATATAATTTCGGTATCTTTCTGTTCTGGAATATTATTAAACTTACTCATCAGAAAAAATTACCAAATATTTCGACATTACATTAATTCCTTTACAGCACCTGAAACTTGGTCCCAATCAACACCCTCATCATCATTTCTATAATCATCAACATCTATAGAATACAGTGATAACAGCGCCTGAATAAAAGAATCACACAAGTTATCTCTGATACTAAAATCTTCACAGGCCTTAAATATAATATCACCAATGGGATGACCGTCATCACATATACTTCCAACACCTATTACCCAGGCCTCTATTCCTTCATCATCTGAGTTATTTAATGCCGCTTCAACCCCAAGAAACATACAGCCAATAATATAATCAACAAGATCTGTAATTTCTTTTTCATCAGCATCTGAAATAACATCCGTTTCACTTATTTTCTTACTCAGAATAGTTACAGCATCTTCCCAAGAAGCTGATAACTCGCTTGCTGTGTTCTGAATATTTTCATCGATTTCTGAAAAACCAAATTCTTTCAATGAATAGAAAATAGCAGCATATTTCCAAATATCCGAAATATCTAAATCATTTGAAATAGACAAGCCCAATTCACACAAGCTCTCCTCTTTATCATCGTCAATATTCTCAGATATAGTATCGCCGTTTATTTTTATTTCTTTGCATAATTCATGAATATCATGACTAGGGTTAACAGATAACCCGGAACTATTAAATAGGTCTTTTGAAAATTTATTAATATCTTTCATTGTGCCTGTCTTTTATTTTTGTATGAAGATTGGTCAAATTATTTGCTTGTTATTTAAGTGTAGGTCAGCAACCAGAATCATCCAGACCCCATGGAGTAATTGTGTTGCATAGAGTCGCTTTGTCTATTTTTGCTCCGGTTAGGTTTGCTCCAGTTAGGTTTGCTCTCGTTAGATCCGCTCCAGAAAAATCCACATTAACTAAAATCGCATTAGTAAGGTTTGCTCCGGTTAGGTTAACACCCTTCATGTATCTTGGTAGCGCAGCTCCTGTCAGATCAGTTCCTATTAAATTGGCCTCAGTCATGGTTGCGTTTTTTAAGTTTGCCCCATTAAGGTTTGCGTGGCTCAAGTTTGTCCTGATTAAGTTAGCATAGTTTAGGTTTGCCTTCGTAAGAACTGAACTTTTCAAACTAGCATTTTCTAATTTTGCAAAGGAAAGATTTGCTTTGACTAAGCTAGCACCATCAAGTTTTGAATCCATTAACTGAGCTCTTTTTAAGTTGGAATTATCTAGTTTCGCATTGCTAAGATCTGCTTTGCTTAAGTTTGCGTTGCTAAGGTTCGCATTTTCAAGATTTGCCTTGCTCAAGTTAATTCCTGTTAAAACTGATGAACTTACATCTGTATAACTGAGATTGGCATAACTTAAGTTTGATTCCGTCATATCCGCACGTTTCAAGTTTTCCCGGCTTAAGTTAGCTCCTGACAAATTACATTTTTTACAACTATTCAATGATTTTAATTTTTTAATATTCGTTTGATTAAACCTTGAAGGTTTTATAGTTTCGCCATGGGATTTTTCTCGGCTGTTATTTTTAGCCAACGGCTGTTCAACTTTGCGTTGGTTTTGAGGAACTACTTCTACTAAAACAATATCGTTCTTGACTCTTTCCTTAAAACTCGATTTTTCAATGGGAACGGGAACTATTCCTTTATGTTTAATGAAGGTGTCCGGCAGATTTGTTAAGAGCGAATTGACATAGGATGACTTGATGGCAAAGTTTACGTTCTGTGGACTTGAACCAAATACTTTCTTTGTTTTATCAGCATCAATGGAACTAGTAGCAATTCCGATGAGCTCTCCTTTTTCATTGAATACAGGTCCTCCACTGTTTCCAGGTTGGATTGGAATGCTTACTTGAAACAACCTAGGATCATTTGAGATACCACTAAGAGAGCTTACAAATCCTTCAGAATATCTGGGTTCTCCATTCCCTAAAAGTCCAACCAATGGAAACCCATAAGTGAATACCCTATCTCCTGTTTTTACTGAATTACTGTCTCCAAGGGTAATGATATTTTGTCTTGATGTTGGAGGTTGAGATAATTTAAGAATAGCAATATCATTATGGGTGTCTTGAACAGTAATCGTGGCATCAATCTTTTCCCCATTAGTCAATCGAATACTTATAGATTTTGAACCATGAACAACGTGGTAACTGGTAATGACATAATCGGATAAACTGAATAGGAAACCAGTTCCTGTTGATTTATTACCTGTTTTGATTTCAAGTGATGATAAGGAATTATTTAGTTGGTTGGTGGTGGTGCAGGAGGTGATAAAAAATAGAAGAATAACGAATAATAATAACGGAGACAATTCACCAAAGTCATCTTGTTTAGTTTTAATATTTTTCGGCATAAAGGTTAACTGCATGCTAAACTCCAATTATCAACCCAATTAAAATCTTTTTTAAATATAAGCGCATTCACAAATACAACAAAAAAATATCCTTAAGATTGAATTTATAGCATAGTTAAGTTATAAATAAGCTAAGAAAAAATAGTAACTACTGCCTTGCTGTAAAGTCATTTAATACTAATAGTTTATGATACTTCAAGTATTTCTCTTATTACTATTTCATACAGATAAAAATCACAAACAAAAGTCTAATGTTCTTACCCCAAAAGAAGATTAAAATGCAGGAATTTATAGAGAACAACATAAACAAATATGCTGAAGCAATTATAAAAGGTTCAGATAAAAGAGATGCTTTTTGCCTGGGGCAGTTAACCTTTTTTATGGCTCTTAGAAGAATAACCAAGGGTGAAGCAACGAGGGAAGGTTTGGGTATGGCAGATGCGATCAATGACACCTTGCAGGAGTCGGGTTTAATAGACAAAGACAAAACGTTTGTATCCCTGCTTAAAAAATAACCTAACAGGTTTTCAAAAGTCCGTATATGAGTCTGTGATATCGACCTCCAACACCGGAAACGATACAGATTCCAAACAAAATTATGGCTTATGAAAACTGAATCTCTAAATCTAGTATAACTAGTGGGGTCTGGCCAAGAGGAAGGGCAACTCTGACTGACTATTTATTCTTTATCCCATATGGCACATGGCTTGTTGCCACATGATTTCTAGCTGAGTCACAATGCTTCTTCTGATCATCAAAAATATATCGGCTCCAAAAGCTTCAAGAAATGGCCCCTTCTCCTTGCCTCCGAGGAATAATGCCTCATCAATTCTAATATCCCATGCCCTCAAGGTCTTAATAACTCTTTCGTGGGCGAGACGGCACGATTATGATAAATGTTATAGGTTACATCGCAGGATTTCTGACCACGGCTGCTCTTGTGCCACAATTATTAAAGACATGGAAAACCAAGTCAGCCAACGATCTCTCGCTAGGAATGCTCTTGACATTTAATTTAGGAGTGATTACTTGGTTGACCTATGGAATATTTTCAGGAGACAAGCCATTAATTTTATGGAATACCATAACAATGTTTATGGCTTCGTTAATTTTGATTATGAAACTAAAATATCAGTGATACAAGTGCAATAAATATGTAAGCATTTTATACGCAAATTCAATCTTTCTGAAATAGAAAAATATATAGATTTTCTTTAAAACGATCTCTTCGTGAAAAGTTAAATCGGTAGCAAGCCAAAAATAATCACCTCTTCATCCACCAGCTCATTTGACTCCCACGCCATGCTCCTTCAAATAGTCAAGCACACGTAAAATAATATGGTCGTCTGTATTTCGCTTACGCCTTCTTTTACCGCATCGCACTTTTGCTCTAACTCTATAAACATCTTAATATTTTCGTTTTATTTTGATGGCAATATGCTCCTAGACCCTCTTTCATAGGAATCCCCACGATTAAATATAAATATTTCCGAATAAAACTGATCCCATTTGGAAATATCCATATTGTTTAGTTTCTTAACCAAAGAGTGAATTTCATTGGAACCAATGGTGGTTCCTTTTTTAATGGTATGAAAACCTTTTGTCAGATCAAGATGTAAAAGAGGAGATGAGTTTGATGTGACGATTGCTTTAAGTCTTTCTAGTCCAATAGGACCTTGAACCTTAAAATCAAAACCATAACTAGGTGTTGGAACTTTATAAGTAACTTCTTGACGAATAAAATTATCCTCATGATACTTGTTTGGAAAAATTACAGTAATATTTCCATTAGGACTAATATCCAAAAGAGTTAAATAACCACTTTTATCTGTCTTTATATTAAAAACAATTTCCTGATCTATTTCGTATTCATTTTTATCAGTCCAAACCTTAATATTAAATGATGACTTATTGGGTTTTAAGTTAATTAATTTTTCTAGAGACTCTTGATATTTTCTATTGGATTGAATGTGATTAAACTCATCTGCCGTTGCTTCTAATAATAAAAGATCATTTGGGTTAAGGTCTTCACGTCTAATTAAAGTGTTAGCAGATGAATGAAGGTTATTAGTTCCTGTTTCTATTAAACTAGACCTTATATCAAGACCTCCTTGCTCCATTCTGTATGAACCAGTTATGTAATAATTCAGACCGTATTGTTTTGCTATTTCATCTGCGGAGTTCTCCTTGGTAAATTTTACTTCTTTCACATTAAGGTTATCTGCTTGAGCAAGAATATTTTTAATGTCCTCCATAAAAATACGACTGAATGGAGTTATTTGATTAATTCTAAGGTCCCTAAACACAAGTACACCAAGAGTAGGATTCATTCCTGGAGGAATGTTTCTTATTAACTGATTGCTTAATTCTGTCATTCCATCTTTCCAAGTCTTTGAGGTTCTGGAAATCAACTGTGGAATATTGATAGTATAAGTAAAATCTTTATACTTATTTTTTAATGGTAAAAGAAGTTGATCAATGTGTTCACCAGTAAAGTTTGAACGAATCTTAGGATAATCAAAACTCAACCTCACAGAGTGCTGACTTTCATCAAAAGAACTAACTTTATGAACTCTAGTTTGAACAATTCCGTCTATTCCACTTAAATCATTTTTATCTAATTCCCCATTGCCCGATACATAACTGAAAACCACTGGAATACTAGAAACAGGAATACTTTTATCCTTTTCTACAAGAACAACCTTTCCAATAAGAGGATGATTAAGTCCTCCTTGTATCTTTATTGTTTGATCTTCACCAGAAGAAGCAACTATTGATAAGTTGTGAACAATACTTTTAATTTTCATCTCAAAATCCCTTACATTGACTTCTTGAATAGTAGGGATGACAAAAGAATGATTTAATATTTCTAGTGTGTTCTTCAGACGATTTAATGCGAGGGATTGCTGATATCCAGAAAAGTAATAGGTTAATGCCTTGATGATTTTATGATTAGTTTCAGATTCGACACCACTCTTCATAATTCGTTCAAGGTCTAGAGAAATTGTTTTGATTTTGCTTTGAATATTAGCAACAACCAGTCTCTTCTCAACTACGGCAAGAGAATAATAAAGTTCTTTATTTTGATCATGCCAACCATCCTTGATTTCGACTCCTTCAAGAACCGTATCAACTTCTGTTTTTAGAAAAGACTCGACGTATGACTTTTCGTTTGTCGAAACATCAATTAACTTTGAATGTATTTTTACTTTAAGATTTTTAGCAAGATTTAATCGTGCAGAATCGTTTGCCGAGACAGAATTCTTATTTGATACACCTACTCCGACTAGATATAAGTTCTGTGGAAAGTCTGAGTGCCCTTTACCTGAAATCCAGTCTGGTCTTTCAGATTGAGTTGTTAAGGAAGGTTTCTTGCTTTGAGATATAATTTGTCCTGTCTGGCAAGAGGAATAAAAGGGAATCAGTAAGGCAAGTAAAAGAGTGGTGAATGTTTTAGAAGACATAAAGGCATCTAGTAATTAAATGGATTAAGGAGTCTTGGAGGGTCGAATCATTTTCTTAAGGTCCTTATAAGACTTTTTCTTTGAAGAGTTTTTATCAGTCATTTCATCTAACTCCTCAAATATTTTATCTCTTCGTTTGCGGGTTTCTTCAATTACCTGTTGGTAAAGTTTATATGCTTTGGTTTCTATTGCCTCAATTTTCTCCAATCTCTTGTCATATTCTGACTTGGTAATACTTCCAGTATTGAATCTAGTGCATAATTCTAAATATCGAGCAACTAACCTTTGAGACAATTCACCCCAATTAATTCCCGTATCATTTCCAAATGATATTTCTGGTCCAATACCAAATAACAAACCACTTGCTTTAAAACCTAATGTGATCTTACCGTCTTTAGACTGATAAATAGAACAGTCTTGTTCTTCTACCATGATGTGTTTTGTTCTTGATTCATCTAGATACAATTTAATTTCTGCCATTACTGACGATGGATTAAGGGATATAAGCAAAGTTATAAACAATATCTTAAATATAGATTTCATAAGATAATTCACTGTTTTGAATTAGTTTTCATTTCATTCATCATATCTTCCATTTCGTCTTCAACTTGTTTGATTAAATCTTTATTTTTATAAGGTCTTATTTCTGTCAATATTTTAGGTTCTTTTTTTATAGTGTTTATCCTTTTTTGTGGTTTGGTTTTACTCTTTTTAGGTTTGGGTACAGGAACAATACCTGCGTCCTGTGAGTTCTCTATGCGTGTGTCATTCGAGTTTATTGTTGAAACATAATTAAAGTTAAAACCTACAGAGTCTAACCAACCAAGAACCACTCTTGATTTAATGGAAAAATTAACTCCAGTTATTGCTAAACCATCTTTCGCCTTTCTGGAAATCATAGAATTGACTCCAATCATAAGACCATTTTTGTCAATCAAAGGACCTCCAGAGTTCCCTCTATTAAAACTTGTTTCAGTTTGAAAAACATTTTTACCAGTTATATTTCCATGGTCGTTAATATGACTACTGATAGTTCCAGTAGTTAACGTCCACAATCCTCCTTGCTCTGGATGCCCTATTGCTATTACAGGGTCTCCAATTGAAACAGAATCTGAATCAGAAAATCTCAATATCTGAAGTGGGTCATTATTAGATAAAGACTTTATTTTGATTAATGCTAAGTCTAATTTTTCCGAGAATTTAATTACCTCACCCAAGTATTTTAATGAGGTGTCTTTTTTAAGGTTGCCTGTGATTTGGTTTGGTTTGAGGTATATTCGTAGGTTTTGGAAGGGGAGGTCAGTCTTTTTATTAAGAATTACATGAGTATTGGTAAGTACTAGACCGTCATTTCTAATGATAGACCCCGTCCCCTTACTCATTATTCTTTGCCCAGGTTCCAAACCTGTTATTAGAACAACAGTAGGAGAGGTGTCGTCATATATTTTTCTTGGATTAAAGTCAGCAGAGGAAACAGAAATATTAAAAAAGAATATAATAAAAAGAATTATCCCGACTCTAGATGTCAAGATAGTCACTTCTTAGAGTCCTTCTTTGGTCATTTCTTCGTGTAGTTTTTCTGCTCTCTTTTTAATTTCACTGCGTGACTCTTCTGAAAGTTCCTTGTGTGACTCCACTTGTTTTTTAAAACTCTCAAGTTCTATTCTAGCAAGTGCGTAAAGAACATTTTTACCCGGGTGTTCCCAATGATCAATAATTCTTGCTCCATTTACAGTTTCATTGACCAACAACTTCATTGCGTTGTCTACATTTTCTCTTTCTGTTGTCTGGGGACCGGCAGCAGTAATACTTTCATAATCTTTTTTTAATCTTTTAACAACAGAACTCATTTGGGTTGCAAGGTTTGCAATTGCACGGTCATCTGCTGTTGTTCTCTGCAAGGAAAGGTTTTTCATTCCGTCTGCTAATCCAACACCATAAAATACTTTTTCATTAACATCTTTAAATGCACCAGAACCTTTGTTAACCCATTCTGGAGGTTGATAGTCTCCAACGAGAGTACGTGTTTTCTCTGGCATAGTCGTACAACCAGAAAACATCTGAAGAACCAGAAGTAAAAGTAGTGATGCAAAAACTTTAATATAAGTACTCATTTTTGCCTCCAAAATATTTAGAATAAAAACTTGATTGAGTTTAATGTTTAGTTGTGTAGAAGTTACCTGCATACTGAACTCCAACTGTGAAACCAAATAGAACTGTGTCTGGAAATTAACTACTCCTTTTGTTGCCTATGCTTTCGTATTGTTTTTATACCATAGGTTTAGATGTAATCTTCCAGGTTTTAGCAGGCAGTTAATTATACCAACTATTGCTAATAGCGTTATTTAATAAAGGGGAGATTGGTTAATGGTATATGTAAAGCCGGTCGCATTGCATACGTACTCTCCCTCGCTCTCTCCTTCGGGCTAACGCTAAGCCGCTTATTAACAATACCGGCAC
>ENA-OREN01002612-OREN01002612.1-marine-metagenome-genome-assembly--contig:-NODE-2612-length-17948-cov-4.109451_pt1 | contig 17948 bp, 14 predicted proteins | sample MGYA00248624_ERZ508555 | MGnify/ENA primary metagenome ERZ508555 (study PRJEB26222, sample SAMN06267773) | marine metagenome | isolation source: Saanich Inlet, British Columbia, Canada | place...
AGAATCTCCATAGCTAACTATTTTATGGTTTAAAAGGTCATTAACGGAATTAGGATAGCCATTTTTTTTTATATAATCATAGGATGCAAATATACCCATGTGTCCTGTAAAAAGATGTCGTTGAATTAGATCAGGTTGTCTAGGTGGAGATAGTCTAATAGCTATATCTGCTTCTCTCATTCCAAGGTCTAGTTCAGTATCACCAACAATTAATGTAAGAGATATCTCTGGGTATTTATCTAAAAATTCATCTATATGTGGAGCTAGCCAAACAGAACCAAATGCAACTGTAGTAGTTACTCTAAGTGCCCCCTGAGGCTGTTCTTTATTTATAGTTAATGAATTTTCAGCTGATGATATTTTTTCAAATACTTCATTTGCGTATTTTAATAATGTTTCTCCTTGCTCTGTTAGTAATAAGCCTCTTGCATGCCTATGAAACAGCATAATTCCTAATTCTTCTTCTAGTTTTTTAATTTGTCTACTGGCAGCAGATTGACTTAAATTTAGTTTTATTCCGGCATGAGTAAAACTTTGCTCTTGCGCAACATATCTAAAAATTTTAAGTTTTTCCCAATCCATAGTTAATACTATAAAGTTTTCAATTTTAATGAAAGAAATTTCTCAACTTCTAAAGCTGCCATACATCCGTGACCCGCCGCTGTTACTGCTTGTCTAAAAACTTTATCTTGCACATCTCCAGCTGCATAAACTCCATCAACATTTGTTTTGGTGCTATCACTTTGAGTAAGAATGTAATTTTCTTTATCCATAGTTAATTGGTTAATAAATAATTTTGTATTAGGATCATGTCCTATTGCTATAAATATTCCATCTATATCTAGCTTAGTTAATTTGGAATTTATAGTTGATTTTATTATAGCTTGCTTAACAACAAGAGGAGATTCATCTCCTAAAACTTCTTCCAGTACATGATCCCAAATAATATTAATTTTACTGTTACTAAATAATCTATCTTGTAATATTTTTTCTGCTCTTAAAGTATTCTTTCTGTGGATTAAAGTAACTTTAGAAGCAAAATTCGTTAAAAATAAAGCTTCTTCAACTGCTGTGTTGCCACCACCAACTACAATCACTTCTTTATTTCTATAAAAAAAACCATCACAGGTTGCACAAGCACTTACCCCAAATCCTCTAAATTTCTTTTCTGTAGGAATATTTAGCCACCTTGCTGAGGCTCCAGTCGCAATTATACAGGTTTCTGAATAATACTCTTCGCCATTATCTAGTATATAGCGTATAGGATTTGATTTTAAGTCGCATTTTACAACTGTTCCATTTACTAAAATTGTTCCCACCGACAAAGCTTGTTTTTCCATTTGATCCATTAACCAAGGGCCTTGAACAGTCTTTTCAAATCCAGGATAATTATCTACATCTGTAGTTATAGTTAGTTGTCCACCTGGCTCCATACCACTTATTAACACAGGGTTGATTCCAGCCCTAGCAGCATAAATTGCTGCTGTGCAACCAGCGGGGCCTGACCCTAATATTATTAATTTATGATAATTTTCTCTCATAATAATGTTTTTCCTTCAATTAATTTTTAAAAATTTGCTTTTTATTATTTTTGCAATATTTTCAGACTCATTTATTGCTTGATATTGAATTTTTTTAATATTTTGTATTTCAGCTTCCTTTAAGTATTGAGCAATTCCTTTTTTAATTAATAAATTATGAAATGATTTATGTTTTTTTATTGTAATATCACTTGGAGCATATATTAACAATGGCTTTCCTGTTGCACATATTTCAGAGCAAATAGAAACAGAATCTCCTGTAACAATAGCTATATCTGCATAAGATAGGTATCCATGATAAGGATTAGGAGATGCATATGTTGTATCCCAAAATATACTTTTATTTTTTAATTTATGGATTTCTTCTTTTATTTTATCATAAGCCTCTTTTGATGTTCTTCTACTAGTAGTTATCATAAGAGAGGTATCTATATTTATAATTCTCTTTATTTCTATAAAAAGTTCTTTTATATGATTAGAAGTGAGCTTATGATGCTTTGTATCCCCTCCAATAATAACGGCTATTCTAGGTTGGTTTAATATACCTAATTCTTTTTTCCATTTTATGTTTGATTTATATAGTAAATTTTTATCAATAATATTTGGTGAAGTTTCAATATTAATAACATTAATTTTGTTATTAATCTCATCATGCACAGGAGTAAAAATTAAATCTAAACCCTTATAAGGGTATGAAGGCCACATTATTTGAATATATTTAGAGTAGTTATTACTTTCTTTTTTAATCCATCTACCAATAGGAGCAGATTTTCTTCCACAGCCAATTATTATTTTGGGCCATGGAGGTTTAAATTGTTTTCTGTCGTTAATAGTAATGTGTTTAATAGTTTTTTGTAGAATAATATTTGGAAATTTAGATAATTTATTATATTTTATGTTTTTTGAAATATATTTTAGTCCTAAAGCTTTTCCTATTCCAAGTACTTGAGAACGGTTTCCTGCCCTATCATCTAATAGAAGCCAAATTTTATTTTCATGATTTTTATCGTTCATTGTATATTTATATATATTTTATATTTAAAATTTCATATGTAGTCTTTCCGCCTGGAGTATTAACTACCGCTATATCTCCAATCATTTTTCCCATTAAGGAGCGAGCTACTGGGGAGCTAACAGATATCAGACTTTTTTCTACATCAGTTTCATCTACGCCAACAATTTTATAAGTAAGTTTTTTATTAGTCTTTTCATCAATTAAATCTATTGTAGCCCCAAAAAGAATTTTATCTGACTTAATGCTACTAGGATCAATTATTTCAGCTCTTGTTAATTTGTATTCTAGTTCTAATATTCTTCCTTCAATAAAAGATTGTTGTTCTTTGGCAGCATGATATTCCGCGTTTTCTGAAAGATCACCATGTTCTCTAGCTTCTGCTATAGCTTTTATAACGTTTGGTCTATCATCTGATTTTAGTTTTTTAAGCTCTTCTTCAAGTAAAGCATAACTATTAGTAGTCATAGGAACTTTTTCCATAAACTTAATCCTCTTTATTAAACCTAATATATCTAAATATACATTATTTTTTTATAATAATAAATCTAATAAGATTGAATTGATTTTACTGTCAATTCACCTTTATTTATCGCTACTATTGCTTCAGTTGCAGCCTTGCTTCCAGCAATTGTCGTATAGTAAGGTATATGTGCAGATAACGCCGCTCTTCTTAAGGAAAAACTTTCTTCAATAGATTGATCTCCTTCTGTTGTATTAAATATTATATGAACAAGGCCATCTTTTATAGCGTCAACGAGATGAGGTCTGCCCTCACTTACTTTATTAATTTTTTTAACTTTAATATTATTTTCTCCAAGATATATAGAGGTGCCTTTTGTAGCAATAATATTAAAACCTAAATCTATAAGCTTTTTACATAGTAATAATATTTTATTTTTATCTGTATCTTTAACAGAAATAAAAAGAGTACCTGATTTAGGTAAATTAGCTCCTACTGCCATTTGGGCTTTTGCAAAAGCTTCTCCAAAGCTTTGAGCTAAACCCATAGCTTCGCCCGTTGATTTCATTTCTGGTCCAAGAAGAGAATCTACTCCGGGAAATCTTGCAAAAGGAAATACTGCTTCTTTTACTGAAATCTTCTTAGTTTTATGCCAAGGTTTAATTTTAAAGCTAGATAATTTTTCTCCTGCCATTACTCTAGCAGCTATTCCAGCAAATTGGTTGCCTGTTGCTTTAGCAACAAATGGGATTGTTCTACTTGCTCTAGGATTAACTTCAAGAATAAATATTTGAGGGTTTTTTGTTTCTATATCCTTAATTGCAAATTGAATATTCATTAATCCTACCACTTGAAGAGATTTCGAGAGTATTTTGGATTGTACTTCTATTTCTTTGATTACAGCATTGGGTAAACTATGAGGGGGAATAGTACAAGCAGAATCTCCTGAATGCACACCAGCTTCTTCTATATGTTCCATAATACCTGCAACTATTGAAGTTTCTTTATCAGCTATTACATCTACGTCCACTTCAATTGCATCAGACAAGAATCTGTCAATTAGTATAGGATTTGATCCAAATAAAGTTATTATACTATTAATATAATTAGTTAATGATTCTTCATTATGAATTATTTCCATAGCTCTTCCTCCTAGCACATAAGAAGGTCTAACTAATACAGGGTAACCTATATTTTTAGCAATAATAACAGCTTTTTTAGAAGTTGTGCATATTCCATTTGGTGGTTGTTTTAACTTAAGTTTTTTAAGTAGCTTTTGAAACCTTTCTCTATCTTCTGCCAAATCTATCATGTCAGGAGAAGTTCCAATTATAGGAATGTCTGCAGCAGAAAGTGCTTTAGCTAGTTTTAATGGGGTTTGTCCTCCATATTGAACTATACATCCTTTTAATAGTCCTTTTTGCATCTCTTTTTTAATTATTTCTAATACATCTTCTTCTGTCAATGGTTCAAAATAAAGCCTATCTGAAGTGTCATAATCAGTAGATACTGTTTCAGGGTTACAATTAATCATAATAGTTTCATAATTTTTTTTAGATAATGAATAAGCTGCATGAACACAACAATAATCAAATTCTATACCTTGTCCTATTCTATTAGGGCCTCCGCCTAAAATAATAATTTTGGTTCTATTAGATACCTTTGATTCATCAGTCAAATCATCTTTATTATTATATGTTTCTTCATAAGTAGAATATAAATAAGGTGTCTTAGAATCAAATTCACCTGCACAACTATCAATTTTCTTAAAACTAGGTCTAACATTATATTTGTCTCTTAAATCTTTAATTTTTCTAGGTTTTATGTTTAATAATTGTGCTATTCTATTATCTGAAAAACCTTTAGATTTAATAAATTGAAGTTCTTCAAAACTATTAGGAATTTTTGAATGTTGTATAGAATTTTCTATATTAATTATTTCTTCTATTTGTTCTAAAAACCAAGGGTCTATTTTTGAAGCTTCATGAATTTCTTTTACCGTAAAACCTTCTCTATAGGCTTGTGCAATATACAAAATTCTTTCGGGACAAGGTCTTGTTAAAGCTGCGGATATTGATGAACGGTCTCCACCTTTTTTGTATCCAGGTATTTTTATATTATTAAAGCCATCTAGATCTGTTTCAATAGATCTTAAAGCTTTTTGAATAGATTCTTGAAAAGTTCTACCAATAGCCATTGTTTCTCCAACAGACTTCATAGCAGAAGTTAAAGTATTATCAGATCCTTTAAATTTTTCAAAAGCAAAACGAGGAATTTTCGTAACTATATAATCTAGAGTAGGTTCAAATGAAGCAGGAGTTGTTTTTGTTATATCATTTTGTATTTCATCTAAAGTATAACCAACAGACAATCTTGCAGCAACTTTTGCAATAGGAAACCCAGTTGCTTTAGAAGCAAGTGCAGAGGATCTTGATACTCTTGGATTCATTTCTATGACAACCATTCTTCCATCAACAGGGTTGACAGCAAATTGAACATTAGAACCTCCTGTTTCAACGCCTATTTCCCTTAAAATATCTATAGAGGCATTCCGCATCATTTGATATTCTTTATCTGTCAAAGTAACAGCTGGAGCTATAGTAATTGAATCACCAGTATGAATGCCCATAGGATCTATATTTTCAATGGAACATATTATAATAACATTATCTGCTTTATCTCTTACAACTTCCATTTCATATTCTTTCCAACCAGTAATAGATTCCTCTATTAAAACAGAATTGACTGGAGAAGCATCTAGACCGCTAATAATAATATCGTCAAATTCATCTTTATTGTAAGCAATTCCTCCACCAGTTCCACCAAGAGTAAATGAAGGTCTAATAATTAGAGGAAGTCCTATTTCTTTCAATGCATTATCTGCCTGACTTTTATTCTCAGCTAAAATGCCTTTTGGAGTTATTAATCCAATTTTTTTCATCGCAGTTTTAAAAAGCTCCCTGTCCTCTGCTTTTTTAATCGCTTTTAATGATGCGCCTATTAGCTCTACATTATATTTTTTTAATATTCCTGATTCAGCTAAATCCATAGCAACATTAAGAGCTGTTTGTCCTCCCATTGTAGGTAAAAGTGCTTCAGGCTTTTCTTTTATAATAATTTTTGTAACCATTTCAGGAGTAATTGGTTCTATATAAGTAGCATCTGCAAAATCTGGGTCTGTCATTATTGTGGCAGGATTAGAGTTAATTAGAATAACTCTATATCCTTCTTCTCTTAAAACTTTACATGCTTGAGATCCTGAATAATCAAACTCACATGCCTGACCAATTACAATAGGACCAGCGCCAATAATTAAAATAGATTTTATATCATTACGTTTTGGCATTTTTTTTATGTCTTTACTTTGTTAACTTCATTATAAAATTTATCAAAAAAATTATAGGTATCATGAGGCCCGGGTGAGGCTTCAGGATGATATTGGACAGAATATATGGGTTTGTTTCTAACTTTTAACCCTTCTACTACTCCATCAAATAAAGAAGAATAAGTCTCAATTATATTCTTTGGCATACTACTTCTTTTTACTACAAAGCCATGATTTTGACTTGTGATTTCCACCTTATTATTTTTATTAGATTGAACAGGTTGATTAGCACCTCTATGACCCGTTTGCATTTTTTCTGTTTTTGCTCCTAAAGCTAATGCAATTAATTGATGACCTAAACATATTCCATATATTGGGATATTTGTTTTAAATAATTTTTGTAAGAGGTCATTTGTAATTTTGCTTGTCGCCATCGGATCTCCAGGGCCGTTAGATAGAAATATCCCATCTGGCTTTATTTTTAAAATATCTTCATAAGTTGTTTTTAAAGGCACAACAGTAATATTAAAATTTCTATCCGCTAACATTCTTAATATATTTTGCTTTACTCCAAAATCTATTAAAACAATATGGTTTTTTTGATATTTTTGATGTTTTTCAGTTTTTATTTGAAAATAATTCTTATTAAAATAACTTTTATTTTTCCATTTATATGGTTTTTTACAAGTAACTTTAGAAGCAAGGTCTTTTCCTTTTAGTCCATGCCATCCTTTTAACTCAATTATTAATTTTTGTATTTTGTTATCAGTTATTGGTTCATTTATAATCATACCATTTATATAACCTTTATCTCTTATTAGAGATGTAATAGATCTTGTATCTATTCCTTGAATACCTACTATATTATTTTTTATTAACCAATTGTTTAGAGATAAGTCAGATCTAAAATTAGAAGGATTAGTTATATCTGCTTTAAGAATAATTCCTTTAGCTACAGGTGAAATAGATTCATTATCTATTTTATTCGTACCTGTATTTCCAATATGGGGGAAAGTAAAAGTAATTATCTGATCTGCATAAGATGGATCAGATATAATTTCTTGGTAGCCAGTCATAGAAGTGTTAAAACATAATTCTCCTATTGCTCTCCCTTTATTTCCGATTCCATATCCCCAGTATATGTTTCCGTTCTCTAATATTAGTAAAGCATTTTTTGTTTTAATAAATTCTTTCAAGAGTATAGTTTTGGATGATTTCATATTGTAAAAATAGTCCATATTTTCGAGTTTATATAATTTTTTTTAGTTTGGCCTCTTGGAAATTCACATTAATCAAATAGAAGATATTGGTCAAGAAAAGTAATAATAAATATTTAAATTTTTTATGAATATAATGTAGTATAAGGTTATTAATTAATATAAGGATTAAAATTGTTAAGAAATAAGTTTAAAAATCATTTGCTCAGCGCGATGAAAGCAAAAGATAAAATTAAAGTATCTACTCTAAGGTTAATATTAGCAGCAATTAAAGATAGAGATTTAGAATCCAGAAGCAAGGGAACTGGAGATATTGTGTCCGATTCGGTCGTGTTAGAAATTTTAGCTAAAATGGTAAAACAAAGAGCAGAAACAGCAAAAATATATGAAAAAGCTGGTAGAAATGAACTAGCTGATTGCGAGATAAAAGAAATAAATATCATTAATGCATTTATGCCTAAAATGTTAACTATGGATGAGCTAGATAAAGTAATAACAGAATCAATCACATCTATAGAGGCAAATTCTCTAAGAGATTTAGGTAAAGTAATATCTAAAATTAAAAAGGATTATTCTGGAAGGTGCGATTTTGCAGAAGTTAGTCAAATGATTCGCAAACGTTTGGAAGGATGATATAATTATTATATGGCTTTTTCAGAAAATTTAGTAGATGCAATTCATGAAAAAATCTTATTGTCTGATTTTATAGGCCGAAAAGTTGCCCTTGTTAAAAAAGGTAACGACTTTTTAGGTTTGTGTCCTTTCCATAATGAAAAAACACCATCTTTTTCTGTAAGTGATGAAAAAGGGTTTTTTCATTGTTTTGGCTGTTCTACTCATGGAGATGTTATTAGTTTTGTTATGCAAAAAGAATCTATTGATTTTAAGGAGGCACTAAAACTATTAGCTTCAGAAGCTGGGATTAATTTAGAAGATTACGCTGGTTATAAAAATAAAATAAGTAAAGAATCAATAGATGCTCATAATGTAGTAGAGTTTTCAAAAAACTATTTTGTTAAAAATCTTGATTCTTCCTCTGGAATACCAGTTAGAAATTATTTGAGCCAAAGAAAAGTATCAGAAAAAGCATATAAGTATTTTGAATTGGGTTATGCAGAGAATATTTCTAATAATTTAATTATATTCCTTAAAAACAATAATTTTTCAATGGACGCTATCATAGCTTCAGGATTAGCAAGAAATTCTGTAAAAAATAATAAACCTTATGATTTTTTTAGAAACAGATTAATTTTTCCTATTCATGACAATAATGGCACGGTTATAGCATTTGGAGGCAGAGGATTAGAGGGTACTGAACCTAAATATCTTAATTCTCCTGACACTATTCTTTTTAAAAAAAAGAAAATGTTATTTAATTTCCACAGGGCTAAAAAATATGTTCAAAAACATAAATTACCTTTTATTGTAGTGGAAGGTTATTTAGATGTTATTTCATTATACCATATAGGTTTATATGGTGCTGTAGCTCCATTAGGCACAGCTTTATCTGAAGATCAATTAATTCTTATGTGGAGAATTGCCGATGAGCCAATAATTTGTATGGACGGTGATAAAGCTGGCTATAGGTCAGCTATAAGGACTCTGAATATTGCTATGAATATATTAAAACCAGGTAAATCTTTAAGGTTTGCTTTTCTTCCAGATGGAGAGGATCCAGATAGCCTTGTTTTAAAAAGTAATAAAAATGATTTAATAAATATAATCAACAATCCAATATCTATGTTTGATTTTTTTTGGAAAAGTGAAACAGAAAATATTGATATGAAAACTCCTGAAAGAAGGGCGGGTTTTAAGCTATTAATGGAAAAAAAAATTTCTTTGATAAAAGATTTAAATGTAAGAGCTGAGTATAAAAGTTCTCTTTATACTTATTTTAATAAAAATATTCGTAATAGCTCTATGTTTAATAATAAGAATAAGAATAATTTTAATATAATAAACATTGAGTTAGACAAGTTAAATGCAGACAGGGTAAATAAAAAAATGTATGTTAACTTTCGGGAAAAAAATTTAATTGAGTCTATACTAAATAATCCTGATTTATTAGAAAAAATTGATGAAGAATTTTCAATGCTTGTTTTTTCTAATAATGAGCTTGGTTTAATAAGAACTGCTTTAATGGATTTATATAAAAAGAATGGTACTTTATCAAATTCAGATATAATTAGATTAAAAGAAGATATTAATTATTCTAATATATTTATGAGTATTTTTAAATTAAATGATTGGACTAAAAGTAAATTTACTCCAGATTATGTTAAAAAACATGATGATTTAAATTATGTAGAAAAATGTTGGGTAGAAGCTGCTAATTTGCAAAAAATATGGTATAGAAAAAAAAGAAATTAAATATATATTTCTGAAGTAATTTCTTGATAATTATTGTAACAAAATATAATTAGTTTAATATAATTATTTAAACATACAGTAGAAAATTAAATTTATGGCTAAGAGTAAGAAAAATAATGTTACGTCAGATGATTCAGTTTCTTCAGATGATCAAATTAATGATGTAAGTCAATCGGAAGTTAAAAAACTTATATCTAAAGGCAAGGAAAAAGGTTATTTAACTTACGTTGAACTTGCGAAAGTATTGTCTCCTGAAAAATTTTCTTCAGAAAAAATAGAAGATATCCAAGCTATTATTTCAGATTTAGGTATTAGTTTAGTAGATTCTGATGATGATTATGAGGTAGATGCTGAAAACATAGATAATAAAGAGCAAATTTTAAAAACTGTAAATACATCGGACAATGAATTAGGTAGAACAGATGATCCTGTAAGGATGTACCTAAGAGAAATGGGTAATGTTGAACTGCTTTCAAGGGATGGTGAAATTGCTATAGCTAAAAGAATAGAAGCTGGAAGAGATTTAATGTTTAGAGGAATAAGTCGTAATCCTTTAACTTTAAGAAATATATTACAATGGACTACATTATTAAAAAAAGAACAAATCACCTTAAGAGAAGTAATTGATTTAGAAGCTACCTATGGTTCTGGTCCAGATGGTGCAACGGTTAATAATCCTTTAGCTACTGCTAAAGTTGCTTCGACTTTGCAAGTTAATAACTCTGAATCAAATGACGATGAAGAAAATAGTGACAATTCATTTGATAATGAGGAAAACGACTCACATGATGGTATGCCTTCTATTTCATCACTAGAAGAAATTTTAAAACCCCAAATATTGACTGCTTTTATTCAATTATCAAAATGTTCTAAAGTTATGGACAAGTTTTGGAATCAATCCATAATTAATAAAATATCTGGAGTGGTAAACAAAAATATAGATCAAAAAAAATTCTATAAATATCAAAAAGAAGTATCTGATATTATGAGAGGTTTGCGACTTGACAATAAAAGAGTTGAACAGCTCATAGATGAGCTTTATGGAAAAAATAGAAGATTAATATTTTTAGAAGGAAGCTTAATTAGATTAGCAAAAAAAAATAAAATAAAAAGAGACAAATTTTTAGAGCATTATGTAGGAAATGAAATTCAAAAAGACTTACTTAGAAAGCTTGCTTCTATTAAAGATAAAGGATGGAAAGAATTTATTAAGAATGAAAGAAAACAAATTAAAGATATTCTTGAAGAAATTATGAGTATTGTTCAATATTGTAGTCTCGATGTTTCAGAGTTTAAAACTTTAGTTAAGGCGATTGAGCGTGGTGAGAGAGAATCTGAGCATGCAAAAAAAGAAATGATAGAGGCTAATTTAAGGCTAGTAATTTCTATAGCAAAAAAATATACTAATAGAGGATTGCAGTTTTTAGATCTTATACAAGAAGGTAATATAGGTTTAATGAAAGCTGTAGATAAGTTTGAATATAGACGGGGTTATAAATTTTCAACTTATGCAACTTGGTGGATTAGACAAGCAATTACAAGATCAATTGCTGATCAAGCTAGAACTATAAGAATTCCTGTTCATATGATAGAAACTATTAATAAATTAGTTAGAACTTCTAGACAAATCCTTCACGAAATAGGAAGAGAAGCAACTCCAGAAGAGTTAGCAGAAAAGCTGGCAATGCCTCTTGATAAAGTTAGAAAAGTTATGAAGATAGCTAAAGAACCTATAAGTCTTGAAACACCAGTTGGTGATGAAGAGGATAGTCATTTAGGTGATTTTATACATGATCAAAATGCAGTGATCCCTTTAGATGCTGCTATTCATGAAAATTTAAGAGAACAAACAACTCAAATATTAGCATCATTAACACCTAGAGAAGAAAGGGTTTTAAGGATGCGCTTTGGAATAGGAATGAATACTGATCATACTTTAGAGGAAGTAGGTCAGCAATTTTCTGTTACAAGAGAAAGAATTAGACAAATTGAAGCAAAAGCTTTACGTAAACTTAAACATCCGTCTAGATCAAGAACACTAAAAAGTTTTTTGGATGAAAAATAATTGATTTAGGGCCCGTAGCTCAGTTGGTTAGAGCAAACCGCTCATAACGGTTTGGCCGTAGGTTCGAGTCCTACCGGGCCCACCATTTTATATAAGAGAAAATTTGCTATTTAGTTATAATTAAGGTTAGTTTAAATATGAACATTATTAGTATTTAATGGGGAGGATATTTTATGGATGCTAAAGTTATTTGGCTACTAGTTTTTGTAGGACTATATTGGTCATATTGTATATTTTGGGGAGTTAAAGGACATTTACAAGCGAAGACTGCAAGTGACTATTTCTTAGCTGGTAGAGGAATATCTATATGGGTTTTTATTTTAGCTGCAACAGCAACATCTTTTTCTGGATGGACTTTTATGGGACATCCAGGTTTAATTTATAGGGATGGTTTTCCTTATGCTTATGCTTCATTTTATGCTATTACAATCCCCTTTACAGGAGTAATGTTTTTAAAAAGACAGTGGATGATAGGTAAAAGATTTGGATTTATTACGCCTGGAGAAATGCTTTCAGATTATTTTAAGTCAGATTTCATAAGAATTTTAGTAGTATTAGTAGCTTTAGTGTTTTCTGTTCCTTATTTAGGTATTCAATTAAGAGCTTCAGGTTTCCTTTTTAATGTTTTAACAGATGGAATGTTTAGTGTAAATGTAGGAATGTGGGCATTATCAGCTGTAGTATTTTTATATGTAGCTACTGGGGGTTTAAGGGCTGTTGCATATGTTGATACAGTGCAATGTATACTATTAGCAGGCGGTATTGTGGTTATTGGTGCTATAGCTTTAATTAATATAGGAGGCTTTGGCACATTAATAGATGGTATAGCCGCATTATCACAAATAGATGAAAAACTGACACCTGACGGTTATAGTCATTACATAGCTATTCCTGGAGTAATTCAATATGTTAAAAGTGGTACTCAGGCAGTGGGTGGGGCATGGACTGGAATAATGATTCTGTCTTATATGTTTGCTTTAATGGGAATACAGTCAGCGCCAGCATTTACTATGTGGTCTTTTTCAAATAAAAGTGTAGAGCCATTTGCGCCTCAACAAGTGTGGGCATCAGCTTTTGGAATTGGACTTATATTAATGAGCTTTACAGCTATACAAGGTATTGGGTCTCATTTTTTAGGTGCAGATGCTGCGATGATGGCTGCACATCCCGAATTAGTTAATAATGTAATGGGAGCAGGTTTAAGCGACCAGGATATTATGGCAACAGGAGGTAAACAAGGAAATCTTGTGCCTCAATTAATATATCTTATGTCAGACAGTGCCCCATGGTTAGTAGGTCTTTTATCAGTATGTGCTTTAGCAGCTATGCAATCAACAGGTGCTGCATATATGTCTACTGCGGGAGGTATGCTAACACGTGACTTAGTAAAAAGATTCTTAATGCCAAATGCTTCTCACACTGCTCAAAAAATTCTTGGAAGAGCTGGTGTTGGTATTATAGTTCTAGCGGCTTTATTAGTTGCTACTACGTCTAAGGATGCATTAGTATTATTAGGAGGTTTAGCAGTAGCTTATGGATTCCAGATGTGGCCCTCACTAATAGCAATCTGCTGGTGGCCTTTTCTTACAAGGGCAGGAGTTACAGTAGGATTAGTTGCAGGCTTAATAGCTGTTACACTTACTGAAAGTATAGGAAAAGATATTTTTGGCATTACAGCTTGGGGTAGATGGCCTTTGACTATTCATTCAGCTGGCTGGGGAATACTATTTAATTTAGGTTTAGCAATCATTGTATCTTACTTTACACAAAATACTGCTGATACTGAGCATAAAATGAAGTTTCATTCCTTTTTGCGTGAACATGCATCGTTATCTCCTGAAAAAAGAAGATTAATTCCAACGGCTGTTATAATAACATTGCTATGGTTCTTTTTTGGAATAGGTCCTGGAGCTGTAATTGGAAATTGGATATTTGGAAGTCCTCTAGACCCTAATACATGGGTATTTGGTATTCCATCAATTTGGGCATGGCAAATATTATTCTGGATACTAGGAGTCTATATGATGTGGATGCTTGCATATAAAATGGAAATGTCTACACCTCCTAAAGATTTTGATGCCTTAACAGATGATATTGGTGATACATAGTTTTAAGTAATAGAAAATTATAGGCCTTCTAAAAATCTAAGGCCTATAATATAAGGTGTAAAATGCCAAGTGAAATATTTTATTTGTTAAGTGTAATACTACTTAGTATATTGCTATATTACCCTGTTAATAAATTAATTTTTATTTTAAGTGTTAGAAGGTTTGAGAAAAAAATTGGAGACACTTTAAATGACAAAGAATTAAAAGGTCAATTAGTAAGGTCACGATTTATTTCAATTATTTTAATTATTATTTTTTCATCCTTGTTTAACTTAAAAATTTCTTAGGAATAATTTTGTTATTAAATAAAATGAAGAAACAGGACCCTATATATATAGTTTTAGTTAGGATAAGCCTTATACTATTTATATTGTTTACAGGGTGGTTAATTTGGGATCATTTTATAAATAGGCCTTCAGAAATAAGGCACTATTTAAGTGCAAATACTGATTTTAAAGATAAAAATTATGATTCTTCCTTAAAAAAATACTTAAAAGCATATGAAGATAATAATGAAGATGTATATATAATAGAAGGAATTGCAAGGTCTTATATGCAATTAGAAGATTATAAGAATTCTATAAATTATTTTAATTTAGCAATTAAATTAGATCCAAATTTTGCACCTTCATATGCAAATTTAGGTGTTGTTTATGATAGGCAGAAAGAATATAGCAATGCAATAAAATTTTATGAACAAGCCTTATCTTTAGATCAAGAATTGGCAGTAGGTATGCATTGGATCGATCGATTATTATATGATGTAAGAGAAACCCCATCTACAATTTCTAGTAGATTAAATTACTTAAAATTGCAGATGACTTTACCAGAAGATGAAAGGTTGTTATCTGTTGAAGAAATTGACCAACAGCAGATTAATTATGAAAAGTAGTCAAATTACTTTCAAAATATCTACTAAAAATACCCTTAAAAAGAAAATTAGTGCAATACATCCAAATAATAGACGAACAAAATCTTTTTCTCCTTCTTTGTCCCTATAACTAATTCCATGCCAAGCAATTAAACCTGTGGCAAAAATAAATACCCAATTAGTTAATTCTTCCATCATAATTATTTGTATATTTCTATTATTAGTAATAATTTAATATATATGATCTTAGATAATATACTTATAGATGGAAATGTAGAAGCAAAAACATTATTAATATTGGCTCATGGAGCAGGTGCTCCTATGGATTCAATCTTCATGAATACTATAGTTAAAGGTATAATAGAGAGAGATATATTTGTTATAAGATTTGAGTTCCCATATATGTTAAAACGAAGATTAGGAAAAAAATCTTTTCCAGATAAAATACCTTCCTTATGTTTATTTTATAAAGATATATATCGTCAAATAAAAAATATATTTCCAAAAAAAGATATTTGGTTAGGTGGTAAGTCAATGGGAGGAAGAGTATCAGCAATTATAAGTAAGGAAATTGATGTGAAAGGAGTAATAGTATTAGGTTATCCATTTCATACAGTAAATAATAAAGATAAATTGAGGTTAGATTGCTTACAAAATGAAGGTCCACCTATATTAATTATACAAGGAACTAGAGATAAATTTGGAAGTATTAATGAAGTTAATAATTTATACTTAAATGAAAAAAATTCAATTTTTTGGATAGAAGATGGAGACCATTCATTTAGCACTTTAAAAAAATCTAAAAATGATTCTGAAGATTCTATAAAAAATGCTTATTTTAAAGTTTCAGATTTTATACTTGAGGGTACTAGTAATTAAAAAACGCCTGTTTTTTTAAGAATATCTTTTTGCTTAAGCTCTAATTCTTTTACATCAAAGCCTTCTATTAAATTTTCAATAATTTTATGCCAATTAAGCTGGGCATTTAAGTGCATAAAAACAGATCCAAGTCCAACTGCAGCTCTATCTATTAACACAAATTCTTTTGGAGGACTAACACCTCCTAGCTTTTTTAATTCTTTATAAACATTTGCAGCAATTTCTTTACCATTTTTTAAAGATTTTGGATCTTGTATGTATCTCTTTTTGTTTTCTAATAAAGGTCCATAAATATAAGCTGCCCATATATTTAATACGTTAATCAATTCTTTATTTAGGTTGTTAAAGCCCCATGCTTCATAAGCTTTTATAGCTAGTTTTTTGTTGTCATCTCTCATTGCAATATACAAATCTATAACAGCTTTAACGAATTTTGGCGGAAATACTCTTATGCAACCAAAATCAAGTAAATTTATACTTGGTTTATTTGAGTTATTATTGTTAATTTGATAATTTCCAGGATGAGGATCTCCATGAATTATTCCATATTTATAAAATGGAATATACCAAGCATTAAATAATGTTAAGGCAATATGGTTTTTAATTTCTGGTTTAGATTTTTTCCAATTCATAAGTGAATCGCCTTCTAACCAAGTCATAGTTAAAAGCTTATCTGTAGATAATTTTTTAACAGGTTTAGGTACTTTAATATATTTTTCATTTTTAAGCATCTCATAAAAAAGAATCATATTTTTTTGTTCTCTTTTATAATCTAGTTCTTCTTTTAATCTATTAGTCAATTCTTCATATATATCTTTTGTTTTAATAGTTTTGTCCCATGTGCCATATAGAGAAAAGATTATTTTTAATTGTTTTAGGTCTGCGTCTACTATTGAAGCCATATCTGGATATTGTAATTTACAAGCAACATCAATTCCATTTGCTTTTGCCTTATGAACTTGGCCTAATGAAGCAGCTTTTATTGCTTGTTTATCAAATAATTCAAATTTTTTTAACCATTCAACTCCTAATTCTCCTGTCATTCTCCTTTTTACGAAAAACCACCCCATTGATGGCGCTTCAGATTGAAGAGTTTGAAGTTTTTCCGCATATTCTTTTGGAATTGCATCTGGAATAGTAGATAGCAATTGTGCTACTTTCATAAGAGGTCCTTTTAAACCTCCTAAAGCATTTAGGATATTATCTGCATTTTTGTTAATATCATTATTACCTATTATTTTGTTTCCAGCCATACGAGCAGCTATACCAGTAATTTTACTACTGACATTAGCATATCTTTTGACCTTGCCAGTTAATGTGGCTTTATTATCATTCATATAAAAGATACTTCTTTGATTATTTAATTATTTTACGTTTACTATTTTATAACGGATGATAAAAATATTGCTCTGCAATTATGCCTGAAATAGGGTTATTTTCTATGCAAACATAATTTTATCAGACTCTGAATTTGAATTCTTATCTTTAAAGTTTGTTAAAACCGTTTTAGAATTCCATTGTTCTAGTAATTGTTCTCTCTTTATCGAAGCTTCCTTCATATGTTCTTCTTTTACGTGTCCATAACCTCTTATCATTTCTGGAATAGAAGCTATTTGAACAGCTAATGATATGTTTTTAGAATTTACTTCTTGTAATATTTTCTTCATATCTTCTTTATATTGAGATATTAAAAATCTTTCCATTTTTCGTTCTTTTGTTTTTCCAAAAGGATCTAAGACAGTTCCTCTTAAAAATTTTAATTTTGAAAGGCCTTTAAACACAGGCATTATCCAAGAACCTAAGGTGATTTTTTTAAGTTTTCCAGTATTTGGATCTTTGGGTGCAAATAGAGGAGGAGCTACATGAAATTTAAGCTTTAATTTTCCTTCAAATGCATTATTTAACTTTTCTTTAAATTCACCATTAGTATATAATCTAGCAACTTCATATTCATCTTTATAAGCCATTAGTTTTGATAAATATTTAGCAACAGCTTTAGATAAATCATCTTTGCCATGATTTAATCTTTTTTCAGTTTCTATAGTTTTATTTACAAAATCTATATAAGTGTCAGCATATTTTTTATTTTGGTAATTA
>ENA-OREN01002613-OREN01002613.1-marine-metagenome-genome-assembly--contig:-NODE-2613-length-17933-cov-3.147121_pt1 | contig 17933 bp, 13 predicted proteins | sample MGYA00248624_ERZ508555 | MGnify/ENA primary metagenome ERZ508555 (study PRJEB26222, sample SAMN06267773) | marine metagenome | isolation source: Saanich Inlet, British Columbia, Canada | place...
AGATCCTGAAAAGGAAGAACTAAAAGTTAAACTAAATTTAGTTGATCGTCAGCGAAAAGAGTTGGTAGAAGAAATCGATATTTTTTTGGATACTGCTTTTGCTGGTAAAGTTAGGATTCGCGATGAAAAAATTAAGCTTTATAAAAATCTTAATGTTACATCATCTGATGATTTAAACCAGTTAGGCGAAACTGTTAGCAAATTAGCAATGAGCAATATTAAGCTATGGCACCTTGAAGATGAGGTTAGGCGAGAAGACTTACCTGATGCGGATATAGTAAGGATTAAGCGTACAATTGACACAAACAACCAAGAGCGTAACAATTTTATGGATAGGGTGGATGAAATTTTAGAGGATTTTGTAAAAAAGGCAAAATGACAAGCTAGTTTCTTGATATTGGCAAAATCTTTTTCTCTAAGGAAACTGAGTCAATAGTTCTGTTTTTTTATATTTATATTCCTCGTCGTTAATCAATTTTTTTTGACGAAGTTCCTTCAAGAACTCCAAGCGTTTTTCAAATTCCCCTTTATCACTAGTTAGCATGCGGGTAGATGATTTTTCATTCGGACCCTTTGGATCGGATGATTTTTTTTGTATTTTTTTTATCAATCCCGACTTGAGGCCTCGCTTAGACTGTACTTGTAAATCTAGGTTTGATACGATCCAATTTTTTTTATTCTCATTACCTAATACGCTACTTTTCTTATGGAAGCGTTGGCCATTTTTTGGGAATAATGCCCAGCTAGAGCCGCCGTTATGAAAGCTATTATTTAAAAAATTACTTCCATTTATAGCCTCAAATTTCCAATTTATTTTATTTTTTGCTCGAAATACTGTTCCGATTGTTCGATGGGAACTCGAATATCGTCTTCACCATGCAGTAGCAGCACTGGGGTGTTTACGTTTCGAGCGTAGGTTAGAGGTGAGTGGAACCGGTATTCATCGATTGTTTCGAATCTCTCCCCGCCTAGTTGAGTCTCCGAGAAATTCACTCCAATGTCGGAAGTGCCGTAAAAACTTTCGAGATTGGTTACGGGGGCGGCAATTACTGCTGCATTGAACCTGTCGGTATGTCCAACTGCCCAGCTCGACATGAACCCGCCGTAGCTCGATCCGTGAATAACTACCTTCGTTTCGTCTATGTAATCCCGTGCAGCCACTTGCTCCATGGCCGCCATTACGTCCTCGTAATCCCCAATGCCCCAATCGCCGTGTACTGCTGTTGCAAAGTTCAATCCGTATGTCGATGACCCTCGCGGGTTTGGCGCAACGACTACATATCCAGCTCCGGCTGCTACTTGATGAATTGGGTAGAACGAATCGTAGAAGGCACTGTGAGGACCACCGTGAACGTCCAATACCAGCGGATATTTCTTAGACGGATCGAAGTCGGCAGGGAACCAGACTCTGGATTCGATCTCGAATCCATCTCGCTCCATAGTGAATTTTTCTAGAGTGGCGACTTTGTGGTCGTCGAAGAAGCCTGAGTTGAGATTAGTGACGGTGTGTACGTCTGCTGAGTTGAGATCAATGAGAACAAGCTCGCCGTGAGAAGTGGGTGAACTTGTTGCTGCAACTGCGAATCCAGCTTCAGAACTGGTGACCATCTCAGTTATCTGCCATCCATCGGTTACCAGCCGAACGTCTCCCGGATCATCGGGATTGGCGATGGCAATGTGCGATTGCCCTTTCGAGTCAGCCCCAAACACGATGCCAGTGCCTGATTCTGGCCATGCCATGTGAGGACTATCGGCTGTTATCGGAAAGCCGGCTCCATTGGCGTGGGGGCGAATCGAATCGTCAGTGAGTTTGATCGGATCGGAACCTTTTTCAAGAACGAATATGCTCGATTGAGTGGTGAGTCCGTAGCCGCCAACTTCTTCTTTGGTTTGGCCTCCGGTTACGGCAATGCGCTTGGAATCGGGCGACCACGTGATCGATTCGACCATGAACATGCTGCCAGACCACTGTTCGAGCGACGCACCATCGGCACTACATACGTACAGTTCGGTATTCGAACTGGTTTCACGATCGGGGTGTCGATCAGAGATGAACGCTATTTTCGCGCCATCGGGCGACCACTCTGGCGGACCGTCATCACCTGCTCCAGTACCGCCATCTGTTATTTGAGAAGTGGTTTTAGTGCCGAGGTCGTAGACGAACAGGTGATAGAACGAGTCGCCGCGCCAGCCGACGCCATCTTGCTGATATCTAATTCGACGCGCCGTTCGAATATTCGGTAGATCAGGATCAGCGTTGAGAACAGCAAGCTCGTCAGGTCCGGGAACGAGTGCTCTGAAAGCAATTTTCGAACCGTCGGGCGACCACGCCATGGCATCTACATTGGCGATTTGATCGGTGATCGTTTTGGGTTCACCACCTGCTGCCACACGAATGAAAATCTGTTTCACACCTGAATCGTTCTCATCCAAGTAGGCGATCTTCTTGCTATCGGGCGACCATGTTGGCTTTGTGGCAGTACCCGTATCGGTGATCTGAGTAAGAATCGATGAATTGCCAAGACTCTTTATGAACACATCGGTCTTCGCTTCGTGTGAACCTTGATCGAAGCGATGCACCGTGAAAGCCACAGCTCTATCGTTCGGGCTAATCGAGGGATTCGATGCCGTTTTGAGGTGGTAGTGATAGTCGGGTTGTACTGTGTTCGCCAAGTTTGATGCCTGTTGATTGCTTGATGCTTTGAGATCGGTGAACTGTAGTTCGTTGGGTCGAGTCGGGATTGTATTACTGAATCCTTCCTAAAGAGAGCCACTCCGACTTTGTGGCAAGCAGTAGAATTCGTTCGAATTCGATTTGCCATGATTGTGGTCACGAGTACGTGTATTGCTGGAGACGAAGAATGAAGATCGCTGACGTTCGAACAGTTGTAGTTGGAAATCCGTGGAAAAACTGGATTTACGTTGTAGTTGAAACTGACGAGGGCATAGTCGGTATTGGTGAAGCAACTGGTGGATCGGAAACTCAACCTAGAGTCGCCGCAGTTGAAGAGATAAAACACCTGATCATCGGAATGGATCCTCGCAATGTTCACGAGATCTTCCACAAGCTGTATTTAACCGCATTCATCAAGGTCACCACTGCAATGGCCGGTATCGAGATGGCCTGTTGGGACATTCTTGGCAAGTCGCTCGGGGTTCCGGTTCACACTCTTCTCGGTGGCAAGGTTCGCGACAACGTTCGGGTTTATGCCAACGGTTGGTATTCGGGTGAGCGAACTCCTGAAGGATTTGCCGAAAAAGCTTCCCAAGTAGTGGCAAAGGGCTACACAGCTCTCAAGTTCGATCCGTTTGGTGATGCTCACATGCAGATGTCTCGTAAGGAGACGGCCGAGGCGAAGGCGCTTATTGGCGCGGTTCGAGAAGCCGTTGGCGATGAGGTCGATATTTTGATCGAGGCTCACGATCGATTCAGCACGTTTGCAGCAATCGAGATTGGTAACTGGCTGAAGGACTACGACGTCACCTGGTTCGAAACACCCGTTCTTTCAACCGACATTAGTGCTTTGGTCGAAGTGGCGCGGCGAATTCCCGTTCGGATGATCGCTGGTGAGCGGATGCACGCTATTCACGAGTTCGGTGAGTTTCTATCTCACAACGTGACCGACGTTATTAATCCTGAACCGCTCGGGGTTGGCGGAATATGGCGGTCAATCCAGATCGCTGGAATCGCCGAAGCTCACCATGCCGAGATTGCTCTACACAACGCCGAAAGTCCGTTCAAAACCATGGTGGCGTTGCACATCGATGCAGTTACACCGAACGTGTTCATTCAAGAGTGTTTCGACGACTTTTTAGAGCCGTGGGTGAGTGATGTGCTTTCAGGATTCCACCGAGTTGAAGATGGGTATCTGACAATGCCAACAGCTCCCGGTATAGGCGTGACGCTGAACGAAGAAGAAGCGAAAAAGCACCCTTACGGCAAGAGCAATTTCTTACGAATGTTCAGGCCCGGCTGGGAGAAGCGAGACACCGCAAAGCAGGAGTAAGTGAGTTTGTCGAAAGACCGAGTGCTGTTGATTACTGGGCCTTCAGGGGCAGGTAAATCCACTGTCGCTGAGGAGTGGGCGAACGCGCATGGCGAAAACGCAGTTCAGCTATCGCTCGACTCGTTCAGAGAGTTTGTGAAGTCTGGTTTTCGCGATCCCGGTAATGGCTGGAACGATGAGACGCAGCGGCAACTCGATCTGGCTCGAGCGAACATTGCTGCAGTTGCCTCGAACTACTCTGAAGCTGACTTTCAAGTAGTCGTTGACGACGCCGTGTTTCCGAATTGGGATGAAGTCGGAATTGAACGATGGCGAGAAGCTCTATCTCCACTGGAAATCGATCTAGTCGCGTTGCTGCCAAGCTGGGATGCTGTACTCGAGCGCAATGCCGCTAGAGCCAGTGACAGAAAGCTTCCTGAGGCAATGTTGAGAACGATCTATGACGACATGTCTGGATGGCGTCGGTACTCAGACGTCAACGTAATAGATAACTCTGAATTCACTGTCGCCCAGACACTCGCTGAAATCGAACGATTGCTGACCATCTAACGCGAACTACCGCGTAGCTATGCTGCCCTTGACCATGCTGGCTTCGTCGCTAGCGAGGAATGCGTAGACCTTCGAGATATCGTCGGGCGAAACTAGCGCATCGATCTTCTCTTCGAGGTTTCCAGCTTTACCGCCAGCGTCATGCATGTCTTCAACGTTCGCAACCTTCAGTGGAGTTGCTACAGCTCCTGGAAGAACATCGTTCACACGAATGTTGTACTTCGCGAGATGAGCCTGCATCACGAGTGAAAGCCCGTGAACTCCGCCCTTAGATGACCCATATGCAAGAGAAGAACTTCCGCCCGTAACACCAGCACCTGAAGCAGTGAGAATGATCACGCCCTTGTTCTGCTTCTTCATCACGCCAGTGACGTATTTACAGATGGTGAAGGATCCGCGCAGGTTGATGTCGAGAACGGTGTCCCAAATATCTTCAGGGAACTCATCTAGCTCAACTGCAGCGCCTTGAAGGACACCTGCAACGTGAATCAGAATGTCGACTCCACCGAGCCAAGTTTCAGCTGCGGCAACAGCTCCTGAAACTGCAGTTTCGTCACGAACGTCAACGTGCCAGTAGCGAGCATCGCCTCCGGCTTCGTTCACTTCACCGATTGTTCCAGCTCCATCGTCGTCGTTGACGTCGAATGCTGCGACTTTGGCTCCGGCGGCTGAGACTCGAAGCGTCGTTGCTCGGCCGATGCCGGTTGCGGCACCAGTGATGATTATTCGTTTTCCTGAAAGATCGACAGGCATGGATTTACTCTCTTAGTCCCATTCAATGCCGACTTTGTCGGCAACTTTGCGAATTCCTGCTGCGGCAACTGGAATCTTGTCGTCGGGCAAGTGCTCAACGAGTACGTGTGCCTTCGGGTTCACTTTTTGTAGACCAAGCAGAAGGGCTTCGTTGTCGAGCAGGCTCTCCGGCTTTCCAATTATCGATTCTTCAAAATGAGGCAGAAGTGCATCTACAACTGTGAAATCTTTGGCGTGGCAGCCAACGATTCGGTCTGGAATGAGTCGGTAGAACTCGTTGATGAGATGGGTGGTGTTGTAGGCGGTATCGAGGGAGTCAACGAAGTTCACTGGGTCCATGTTCAGACCTAGAGCCTTCGAACCAACTGCGTCGATGAGATCTTTCATTCGCTGTGGTGAATCGATTGGGCAAACTGTGCCGCCCTCAACCGCCATCATGATTCCTTCGTTTTCAGCAACTGCGCAGATCTGCTTGGTGCTGTCGACGAGCCTGTCGAACACTTCATCCGTGTGGTTCAGGGGATGAGGCATCCAGCCGCCTTTAGGGTTCAGGCTACCGGGGCGAAGATAGGTGTTTGGACTGCCGAGCCGAGATGTGATGTTGACCATTCGCTTCACGAATTTGATTTCGTTCTTGCGTTCGGTTTCGTCTTCAGCAATGAGCTTGCCACCGTAGTTTCCTACAGTCTGTGGCATTTCGAATCCACGACCTTCGAACATCGACTTTAGTCTGGCGATGTCCCTGTCCTTCATGGACTGTGGATCACTTACGCGAATTTGAACGGTTTTAAACCCGTGCTCTGCAACATTGTCGAGTACAGCCCCGTCGATTGATTTCCAGTCGCCTGGTACCAGACCCGCAACACCTAACAGCATGAGAAAACCTTCCTGCAATTATCACGTCATATTCGTGACGATTTGCTCTTATTCCGCATAATCGAAATGTAGAGCTTTTGAACATCTCCGTAGCGATCCTACGAATGGTGACCTAGCTTATCGGCATTAGAGACTAATTGGGGCTGGATCGTTGATTGATTTCAACAGCGATAAAAAGGGACCGGCAAGCGATGGCTGAAGAGAACAATACCCAGGTAGGTATTGCATGGCAGGACACCGTTGAGCGCGAGCATGCGCAGTCTGACCGAATTCGCGAGGAATCGGCATCTGATGATTTTTGGAAGCCAGTCGCTCACCGATTCGTGCCGTCTAAGAAGGGCGAATCTGCGCCTGATGACACAGTCGAGAAGCTTGCGGAGTTAATTTCACCTACAGAAACGGTTCTCGATGTTGGCGCGGGTGGCGGCCGGCTTACTGTGCCATTGGCGGAATATGCGGTTCACGTAACTGCCGTAGAGCCATCGGAAGCCATGCGTGATCAGTTGATCGCAACTGCAGACGCATGGGGCGTGTCGAACTATTCCGTTGTACCTAGCACTTGGGAAGAAGCGACGGTTGATGCCCACGATTTAGTCGTTTGTGCGCACGTTGTTTATACCGTTACGGCAATCGAAGCTTTCGTACAAAAGCTAAACGATCATGCGCGTAAGCAAGTCGCAATTATTTCGTTCGAACGGCCTGCGACAGCAACATATTTGCCGTTGTGGTCATACGTGCATGGAGAGGAACGAATAGAGCTTCCAACGCTAGCGCAGATCGAACGGCTGCTTGATGTGCTTGGCATCGAGTTCGAGAAAACGCCTTTGAAGCAGTGGGATCCTCGACCTTTCAAGAGTCGAGAGCAGGCGCAATCTGAATGTGAGGCACGTTTGTTCGTGAAAGCTGGAAGCGAAAAATCGAAGATGCTTTCAGATGTGCTCGATAGTTCACTGATTGAAGTTGATGGCGGATTGCGTCTTGAATGGGCTGAATCACATCGCCCGTTGATCATTAGTTGGGATGTTAAGTAGCGGTTCGTTCGAGCACGGAATAACTCTCGGCTAGTACGATGTTGTGGTTGTCGTCTTGGTAAAGGCGAAACATGCTGGTGCCCTATGCCAGATCAGACCCCTGAAGATCACAACAGCGAAGTAATCCTGAATTCCGAATCGGAACTGGATTCACGCGTTCAAAATAATTCTGCTCCAGACGCTGAACAGCTGGACGAAATTCAAGAGTCGATTGAAGTTCTTGTCGAGTCGGGTGATGCCGAACAGGCGCTTTCTGAACTCCAGGAACTACGAGTTCCTGATAAAGCTGAAGTCCTATCTGAACTTGAGCCCAAGAACCGCCAAACGCTGCTTGGCAATCTCACAAACGAAGAGATCGCCGACGTTCTTGAGCACATGGAAGTTGATGAGGCTGTCGAGGTCTCAGGACTTGTAGACGTCAACCGTATGGCGGCGGTGCTGGAGAGCGTGTCGAACGACGTTGCAGCCGACGTGCTGCGCGGAATCGATTGGGCTGATGCGAGCAATATTCTCGTTCGGATGCAAGATCGATCAGCAATCGGTAACTTGCTTCTCTATCAAGATGACGACGCTGGTGGACTCATGTCTACCGAGTTCGTTGCTATTCGTGATTCATGGACGACTACGCGAGCGATAACCGTTCTAAGAAATTCGGGACTTGAGCCCGAGGACATGCGTGAGCTGTTCGCTGTCGATGATTCAGGTGTGCTGGTTGGTGTTCTCGATCTTCCCGATCTTGTTTTCGCCAGAGCGGGTTTGAAGGTCGTCGATGTGATGAACGTCGACGTTGTTTCAGTGAAGGCTGGAACCGACCAGGAAGATGCTGCGAGATTGATGCAGCGTTACGAGATTCGTTCGATCCCAGTAGTCGATGAAGCCGGGCGCCCAGAGGGAACGATCGCAATCGAAGACTTGGTCGACGTTGTTGAATCTGAAGCAACTGAAGACATGTTCAGAATGCTTGGTGTCCAAGGTGACGTTCATGACGTGGAGTCTGTGCGTGGATCGGTGCGAAATAGGCTCCCATGGCTGCTGATTAATCTCGCTACGGTTCTGGCAACAGGATTCGTACTGAACTTATTTACCGAAACGCTTAGTTCGCTAACGATTCTGGCCGTGTTCTTGCCAGTTGTTATGGGTCAGGCTGGAATTGCAGGAACACAGACACTCACGATTATCGTGCGGTCGATGGCTATTGGCGATGTAGCGACGGGTGATGCACGTGGATTACTTGTGCGAGAGATATTGCTGGCCATCGCTCAGGGCGTAGTCGTTGCAGTAGTGCTTGCTGGCGTGGTGTTCTTGTGGCGAGGCGACGTTTATTTGGCGGTCATAGTCGCTGGAGCACTGTTCTTGAACATGTTCATAGCTGCGCTATCGGGTGTGTTGATCCCGTTCATATTGCGAGCTGTGAAAGCTGACCCTGCGGCGTCATCGGCAGTGTTTCTCACTACCGTTACCGACATGGTTGGTATCGCCGTGTATATGGGACTGGCGACGACGTTCTTATCGCTACTCGAGAAGAGTTAGCTATCGAAGATTGCGTACCACTTCGATAGAACCGCTTCGGCGAGTCGTCCACGTACGCCATCGGTTGGAATTAGCGGGGCGTTGATCATGTCGTACGACCACGTGAGGCTTCCGTTTATGAACGGGCGTTTGGCGATTACCTGAAATATTGCTTCATAGGCATTCGCCTGCGCTAGTTCACCTGACGGGTCTCCGGTGGTTGGCACATTCGGGGCATGGATCGTGTAGAAGAAGACTGGGTTGCCCCATTTTTCATAGATAGTGTCAACTCGCTCAATAAATCTCTCTTCGTAGTATTCGACGAAATCTGCAACAGTCGCATCGGAGGGAAGCTGAGGGACGCCAATGTCGTAGGTTGTAACGCCGTTGTAATCGGCAAGACCCGGGAAGTCGTACTGCTGAGGACCGCCGGTAACGATTAGCTTGCCCGAGTAGATCGTTCGGATTTTCGCCATAAGCCGAGCTTGTTCAGCTTCGAAATTTACGATGAACGGATCATTTGATGGCTTGTCGATATAGTCGTAAACGTGGAAGAGCGGACCCGGAACCATCATGTACTCGGCTTCTGCCATTTCGGCGACAGTTGCCTGCCATGTCCACATTTCGTCGGCTAGTTTCAGCCACTCAGTCCACCACTCGTCAGATTTCGGCCCGTTGTAGAGGTCGAATCCACCGGGGGCTTGCTCCATGTTGAATTGCGGGCCGAAAAAGACTTCGAGTCCGGCGTCGTGGGCGATTCGGGACTGTTCCAGAGCCTGTTCGAGCGGTGTTGCCACTGTTCCGGCGTGCACGCCGCGGAATTCGAGGGTTGGAACGGGTTGAGATTGTCCGTATGACCAAACGGATGAAACTACGACGGCCGACCCTTCGTGATTGAGGATTCGTTCGTATGTAGATTCAGAAAGATCGATAAATTGGTTCGAGAAGAAGTCGGGTGTGTAGAAGCCTTTGATGAATCCTTCGCGTTCGCTGACGGAATTCGATAGTCCATGCCAGGAAGCGATCCAATCATTTACGACCTGGCCATCGAAATCCGTTTCGATTCGCCTAGAGAGAGTTTGGGAGCCTTCGTTCCGAAGTTCGTACGAAAAATTAAGCGTTCCGTCGTGACCAAAAGTGGCTTCACCTTCGTAAACCCACGGATTACCGGCGATGGGATTGAGTTCAATGCCACTACCCAGTGCTGGGCGATCGCCAACGATGAAAATCTGGGAATTCAGTGGCGTTTCGGGTGGTACCGAAACTCGGAACGTGACAGCGAGTGAGCCGTCTTCAAGACGAGCTGAAGGGTCACGCTGACCTATCCAATGCGAAACCACGTCGACAATCTCACCGCTGCGTTTGGGCATCGTAAATGTTCGTGTGCCGTCGATTGCATCGGCCGATGCATCTGCGCCGTTGAAATCATCACCAAGGAAGTATCGGTAACTAACGGTGCTGCCCGGTATAAATGACCCAAGAACAGTTGTGTAGGTTCCATCTCCGGCTGGCTCCATCCACGAAGATGGTCCCATGTTGAGAGATATCGGAGTGTTTGGTGGTGTTCCTACAGGTGGAATTAAACGCAGTGTGACGAGTGCCCAGCCGTCGTTAGCCCAATTTTGAACTTTGTCATGTCGGCGTGTTCCGTCTTCGCCTACCACGAAGCTTCGGCGACGCTGATTTCCGTGATCTATTGCTTCATCAGCGACTCCAATGGGACCGATCGTGTAGAAGTATTCAATGAACGCCCCAGCTGGCAGCATGAAGCTCGCCGTTGCAGAGTCGCCGTTTCGTTCGAGCAGTGGGACGGCGAAGTTATCGGGCGACATAGGTCGAGCAGGATGTCCGATTCGACCGCCAAGTGCATGGATATTTCCAGCTAACTTCACCCACGAATCTTTGGGGGTGGAATCGGGTAGTTGAACATCGAAGGTGACAGGCACAAGGTTTGTGCTCGTAACTGTGAAATCGGCTGTTGCGGTTCCGCCGGCAGCGAGAGTCACAACTTTTTGAACAGAACCAAAATCGCCGGTGTTCGAGTGGACAACAACTGCATGCTCTCCGACAGGAAGTCGAGGCACTTTGAAGCTGCCATCGGCACGAGTTCCAACATGGACTCCCGAAATGGAAACATCAGCATCTAGAACAGGTTCACCACTTTTGGCGTCAAATACAAATCCTGAAATTTGGCCTTCATCGTAGGTAGAACGAAGATCAGCCCACATCGGTATCGAATCGTTTACTCGGCTTAGGTCGTGAGTAAGCAGGAATCGGTACTGGAGCCTGAACGATTCACCGAGAGATTCGCGTGTTTGTTCTTCAAGGCAACAAATATCTTTGTATTCGAAACGATCGTAGGTGTACCGAATCATGGCGTTATCGAGAACGTCGGCTTGAGTTTCGTATGAACCACCACCGAGATTCTTCATGCGAAGTCGTTCAGCAAATCCTGAAGCCATATCCATGATCGTGAGGAAGATTGGATCGTCGGAGGGTGTGTTTGCCGGGGCCGTGAGATTGAACGTGATTTTTCGCGTGGGCAGCGATATTGGCGAAAATCCCGGCGTAGGCTCCCCAACGGCGATTCCCGGATTCGACGGAGTCGCATCGCCGGTAGGTTCTACAGGCGTGTTCGAATCTTGATCGCCCGCAGGTCTGGGTGTGTCGCTATCGCCTGACGGAGCAGGGATTGGTGTTCGAGTCGGTTCGGATGGAGTTTCATCCCGAGGAGAACAAGCGATGAGCGCGCTGATAGCAAGCGCGGCCATCAGTATCATCAGAACACGAGATCGACCCATCAACATCCCCTAGATTTTTCGCGGCACCGGCTGACTACTTGCCTTCAGCGAACGCTGCCACCATGTGACGTCGTTGGATTTTGCCAGTTGCAGTTCGTGGGAGTGAGTCGGCGATGTAGACAACATCTGGAACCTTGAAATCGGCCATCTGTTCTCGACAGTAAGTACGGATGTTTTCCTGATCGGCATCGCCCTTGAGAACAACGGCTGCGTGAACAACTTCACCGTACTTTTCGTCAGGCACTGCGAAGCAAACTGCTTCGGCAACTGCAGGGTGCTTGAGAAGGATTCCATCGATTTCTAGAGGCGAAATCTTCTCTCCACCACGGTTGATCAATTCCTTGATTCGACCCGTAAGTGAGAGATAACCCTCGGCATCCAAGAATCCCTGATCGCCAGTACGGAACCAACCATCAACGAACGCTTCTGCGTTCGCTTCTGGGTTGTTGTTGTAGCCGTGCATGACGTTCTCGCCCTTGATGACGATTTCGCCGATGTCTCCGGTTTTCTGCAACTTGCCCGTAGCTGCCATATCCATGATTGCGATTTCAACACCGGTCGCCTGTCCAACCGTTCCCGGAATTCGCTTGCCGGGGTGCATTGGGCTAGATGACATCTGGTGAGAAGCTTCGGTCATTCCATATGCTTCGAGTACCGGAGCGCCGAACCTAGCTTCGAGTCGTTCAAATACGGCTGGTGCGAGAGCTGATGAGCAAGATCGAATGAACCGGAACGATTCGCGTGGAGCGTTGTCGTCATCGGCTCGCATGAGCAAAATCTGGTGGATAGTCGGAACAGCCGAGTACCAGGTTGCCGAATAATCTTTCTGGAGTCCCCAGAAGTTAGAAGCCGAGAACCGTTCTGGAATTACGAGTGATCCGCCCGAGTTCAAAGTCGAGAGCGACGCTCCCATCAGGCCGTGAACGTGGAACAGTGGCATCACGATGATCGAAGTGTCTTCAGGCGTGAGCTCGTAGTGATTCTTGATATTGCTGATCGACTTCATCAGGTTGGCGTGAGTCAGCGGTACGCCTTTAGGTCGGCTGGTTGTGCCTGATGTGTGGAGGAACAGTGCGACATCTTCTGGCGAAGGAGCCTGTGCGTCGGCAGATTTTGTTAGGTTGCCGCTGCCGTTGCTTAGAACGACTTTGCTGCCATCGAGAGATGCGTCTACAACTGGAATTCCGAGCTGGTTAGCAGCATCTCGACCCATGTGCGCTCCGGGTGGAACGATTGCCAGTTGGGCGTCGGCGTCTTCCATGAAGAACTTGAATTCGTCGACTGTGTAAGCGGAGTTAAGCGGTGCTGCAACAGCTCCGGCTCGGGCTACTGCTAGGAACAGCACCATGAATTCGAGATTGTTGGTGAGAACGATCGACACTGGACGTCCCGGCTTTACGCCTGCACCTGCAAGCAAGCCTGCTACTCGTTTAATCTCGTCGCTGTACTGAGCGTACGAGAGAGTTGGTCCATCTGGGATGATGATCGAATCATCGGAAGACGATCCTGGTTGGAGAAGATGTGCAAGCGTGTTTGTAGACATGAGTACCTGAGTGTTCGATTCAGCTGACTAAATTCCGTTCGCGTAGGCAATCAAATTTGCGCTAAGCGAACGAGATCACGAATTGTAGTCCGCTCGAACCGTTTTGGTGAAACGAATATGCACCACAGACTTTTAAGTCTTTCGAACGGTTGCAGCAGCGGCGGCGAGCATGACTATTGCAAACAAGACGAGTACGCCGATTTCTACCATCACATCGCTCAGCGAAGCACCTCGCAGCATGATGTCTCTGAGAGCTCGATTTGCGTACGTCAATGGCAACGCTCCACTTACTTTTTGGAAGTAAATGGGCAGTTGAGATGTTGGGAGGATCATGCCGGAAAGGAAGATTTGAGGGGCTATCAACAGCGGTATGAATTGGACTACCTGAAACTCGTTTCTGGCGAATGTCGATATGAATATTCCCATGCTCACCGAAGCTATCGTGACTATGAGAAGAATGATGATGATGTCCCATAGATTCCCGGCGTAGTCGACATCAACAACGAACAGTGTGTAGAGCAAAATGATGACCGATTGGGCGAGGGCGAACAGTAAGAACCCTGCAAGATATCCGATGAGTAGATCGGATCGAGTTACGGCGGTGGCGAGTAGTCGCTCCAGGGTTCCTTGAGATCGTTCTCGAAGGAAACTGATAGCCGTAAGGACGAATACGAAGAACATCGCCATTGTTGCAATAAGGGCTGGAGCTACTTGGTTCAAGACCGGCTTTTGATCTTGAAAACTGAAGCCGATTAGCGACATTACGATGATCGGTGCGCCGATGATTAGTGCGAGTGAACGTCGATCACGTCGGATTTCTTTTGCGATTCTTGTAGCGATCGCTAGCTTTCTATCGATAGAGATCATGTGCTGGATCTCGATAGATGCAAGAACGCATCTTCTAGCGTTGCGTTTGGCTTTCCGGTAGTCGCTCTTAGTTCGTCGGGAGTACCTGTTGCGATGAACTTGCCGTCACGCATGAATCCCAGCGTATTGCAGTGAGCAGCATCGTCCATTGTGTGACTAGAAATCAGGATCGTCGTTCCTGAATCAGTCATCTCTTTGAAGTGCTGCCAGAATGTTGCGCGAAGCTCTGGATCGAGGCCCACTGTCGGCTCATCTAGCAGTAGCAAATCTGGTTCGTGAACTAGTGCCGCACCGAGACTTACCCGCTGCCGCATTCCGCCGCTTAGTTCCGACATCACACTATCGGCTCGATCGGATAGACCAACCAGATCCATCGCTCTCGCAACGGCGTTGGCACGAATGTTGGTATTAGATAATCCGAGCATTCGTGCGAAGAAATCTAAATTTTCTCGAACGGATAACGCTTCGTATAGAGCGTTGAGCTGCGGCATGTAACCGACTGAATCGGCTAGTTCGGGTCCTGGTTTCTGCCCGAATATCGTTGCCGATCCGCCAGTTGCCTTCAAACGACCAATTAGCAAGCGAACTAACGTCGTTTTGCCTGCACCGTTGGCACCGAGAACACCGAACGCAACTCCCCGTGGAATCTCAAGATCAATTCCCTTGAGAACGGGCCGGTTTCCATAAGCGAACTCTAGTCCGCTTATGGAAATAGCCGAATCTGTTGCCGAACTTGTGGTTACGTTGTTCTCGGCGGTGGTCACATTGCCTCGCTTATGGGTTATTCAAAGCTCCAAGTGGTGGATGCGATGAGTGGGTTTTCACGATCGACCAGAACGTGACCTGTGTCGGCGTGACCGCTATCGGCGAGTCGTGCGGCGTCGACGGTGCATGTCTGCGGTTCAACACAGAGGGCACCTTCCGGAGAGAAGAACATGAAGTGAGTGATTTCTTCTGATCCCGTCATTGTCATCGTGAGTTCTGGCCAACTGATTACAGCGCCGCCGCCTTCGTTCATTAGGAAGCAGCCATCAACTTCACGAATGGCGAACTTTGTGCCGTTCTGGAGACGTGTAGTTATATCGGTAACTTCGAGCTTGCCGGATGCTGTGCCCATGTCCTTCAGCTCCCACTGGCTTTTTACGTCAGCCTGAGCGGTAACGAAATCAGATCCGAGAGTGGGGTTGAACCACGGGTGCCAACCGAGGCTACCCGGGAAGGGACGAGTTTCGGTTTCGTCGGCAATAAGTCGCATTGTCTGGTTGAACGACGAGCCTTCAAGCGACAGTGAGTATTCGACTTTTCCTGCGTACGGCCAAGGTTCAGCAAGGGCAATCTCAAGTTCGAGAGAATTTTCGGTGACCGATTTCACTGTCCAGACGCGATCACGTTCGAGCCCATGAATTGCGTGTGGAGGAGCGTTCATCGGGAGTTCGTAAATGCCATCTGGAGTTCGAAGTTTGCCGTCACGAATTCGGTTTACCCACGGAGCCATGACGAACGATCCTTCTCCGTGTGGGAGATCGGTTGGATCGTGAGGATTGTCGCCGCCCGAGAGCAGTTCGTAGGAATTTCCGTTCTTGTTCACCTTGATAGATCGAAGTGATGCGCCAGCTGATGGCGAGAGGGTTACGGAGACGAATTCGTTTTTTATTGTGATGTTTTCGGGCATTTTGAACTTTGATTGATAGTTTCGGCGGTATGATGTGGCTCGTTTGGTCACCTATGGTAGATGCCGAACGCACTAGTTTGAATGTTTTATTGGAGAAGTTATGTCTGAAGGTTTTCCGTCTGCAGGGGATACGAACGTCCACTTTGCCCACGTCGCATATCGGATGGAAGAGCGTTACGCCCTTCGTGATCCCGAAGTGAAATATTTTCAGACTTGGTCGCCAGAAGACACCATGGATCGAATCGAGGACGCTGACGTTTTCGTTTGCTCGGGATTCTGGGACAACGCACTTCTGGATAAAGCCAAGAATTTGAAGTACATCCAATCGATTGGGGCTGGATACGATCAGTTCCCGCTCGACGAACTCAAGAAGCGTGGGATTCGATTGGCAAACGCTTCTGGTGTGAACCAGAACGCAGTTGCCGAGCACGCTATGTCGTTGATTCTTGGTTTGAACCGGCACATACACACTGGTCGTGACAATCAGAACAGCACGACTTGGCGCGGGATGCTGGGCGATCTGACTCAGCGTGAAGACGAGTTGATCGGTAAGACGATGTTGATCGTTGGCATGGGCGCAATTGGCTCACGACTTGCACGCTTCGCGAAGGCGTTCGATATGAAGGTTGTTGCGACCAAGCGTGACCCTTCGACCGCTGAAGGTCCTGCCGACGAAGTTGTGACTCCCGACAAGCTTGGCGAACTTGTTCCTGATGCTGATTTTGTAGTGCTGACTTGTCCGCTTACTCCCGAAACAACGAACATTGTTGATGCTGATGTTTTGGCAGCAATGAAGAACACGGCATATTTGATCAACGTAGCTCGTGGGCAGTGTGTCGATGAGCCTGAACTGGCAAAAGCGCTGAAGTCGGGATCAATTGCTGGCGCTGGAATTGATCATTTCTGGAACGAGCCTCTCGAAGAGGGATCGGTGTTCTGGGATCTGCAGAACGTGATTATCACTCCGCACACGGGTGGAGAGACTCGGCTTTACGAAGAGCGGGTCATCGACATTCTGAACGACAATTTGGGTCGATTGTGGAACGGTGAGACGAAGCTTCGCAACGAGATTGTCTAATTACATATAGCGACAAAATAAAAAGCCTCTCCAAATTTCGGAGAGGCTTTTTTATTTTGAGATTTGCTTTGAAGTTGTTCGCTAATCAGGCAGTGCGAACGCTACGAAGTAGTCGCCCATTTCGACGCCTAAACTGCCATGACCTCCGGCAGCGATAACAACGTATTGCTTGCCGTTTACTTCGTAACTCATCGGGGTTGCTTGTCCACCGGCTGGGAGTTTCGCACTCCATAGCTCATTGCCGTTATCGATATCGAATGCCCTCAGGTGTCCATCCTTCGAACCTGCCATGAATGCCAGACCGCCAGCGGTGGTGATTGGCCCACCCCAGAAGCTTGATCCGAGGAATTTTTCATCAGGTGAACCTTTTGGTTGGCTATAGCCGATCGGTACTCGCCAATCGATTTCTCCCGAATCGAGATTCACGCCAACCAATTCACCCCACGGCGGAGCGATGCATGGGAATCCTTCGTCGCCAGAGAGGATTCCTCCGCTGGAAATGTACGGGGTTCCTTGCATATTTCCTTCATCTTCAGATTCCCGTTCAACAAGCTTCATAAAAGACGGAAGTCGTTTAATGGAGGTAACCAATAAACTTCGCTCAGGATCGTAACTGGCACCACCCCAGTTGATTCCACCACCCCACCACGGGAAGAATATGGAACCTTCGAAACTTGGCGGAGTGAATACTCCCTCGCTGCGGAGTGGGCTGAGTAGATCTCGGCATTTCGCTTCTGATTCAGGAGTGATGCCCCACGCGTCGTCAGGTCCAATTTCAGCTTCCAGAAGTGGAGGAGGAAGAACCGGGAACGGCTGCGTTGGCCATGCTTCCTCGCCGGGTACGTCGCTAGCTGGAACAGGGCGTTCTTCAATTGGAAATAGTGGTTCTCCGGTGTCACGATCGAGAACGTATATGAACCCCATCTTGGTCACGACTGCAACGGCATCAATCTGTTCGCCATCACGTGGAACCGTGACGATCGATGGCTGTGAAGCGACGTCGTAGTCGAAGATGTCGTGGTGAACAACTTGGAAGTGCCAAGCTACTTCACCGGTCGATGCTTTGAGGGCTACGACTGAGCTTGAATAGAGATTTTCTCCGGTGCGTTCACCTCCGTAGAAATCAGGAGAGGCGCTTCCGGTTGGAACGAATACGAGATCACGATCCGCATCGCTCGAAAGAGGTGCCCACGCGTTTGCAGCTCCTGTTTTTTCGGCAGCTTCGGGTGTCCATGTTTCGTATCCAG
>ENA-OREN01002615-OREN01002615.1-marine-metagenome-genome-assembly--contig:-NODE-2615-length-17929-cov-4.259019_pt1 | contig 17929 bp, 16 predicted proteins | sample MGYA00248624_ERZ508555 | MGnify/ENA primary metagenome ERZ508555 (study PRJEB26222, sample SAMN06267773) | marine metagenome | isolation source: Saanich Inlet, British Columbia, Canada | place...
CCCGTCGGAGTAGCCACGGCTGGCACAGCTGGCGCTATCGCCAGCGAGGACACAATAAATATTTCGCCAGAGCGAGTTATCGAGGAAGGCCTGACCCATTACCGGTCCACCTCGCCCATGTTCAGATCGACGCTACCGAAAGTGACAAAGAGATCACCAAACTGGCCACCGATCAACATGTCTCGTAGAAGAGTCAGGTTGATTAGCGAAGAAGCTCGAACATGCATTCGGTACGGAGCAATTCCGCCATCGCTCACAAGATAGAATCCAAGTTCACCCTTCGAGCCTTCGATAGCTGCGTAAGCATCGCCAACGGGTGGTCGAATCAAGCGCGGAACATCATCGAATGAAGGTCGAACTTCACCCGGTTCGATCTGCTCGATGCACTGGCGGATGATCTTCACACTTTCGCGCGCTTCCTGAACCCGTACCCAGTAACGAGCGTAGTTATCAGAAGCGGTATGAAGCTTACGTTCGAAAGTAATACGATCGTAGTAGTCGTACGGCGCACGATGTCGCAGATCCCAGTCGACTCCGCTCGCACGGAGCATCGGACCCGTAATCGAGGCGTTAATCAGCAATTCTTTAGGAAGAACCGCAGTGCCTTTAGTACGTGAGAAAACAATTTCGTTGCCGCTCAGGTACGTTTCCAGCTCGTCGATGGTGTTGACTATATCGTCGAGACCACGATCAAGAGCTGGCCAGAACTCGGCAGGGGCGTCCATAAACACGCCGCCGGGACGCAAGTACGAGTTTGTGATGCGAGCACCACAAAGCATCTCGAACATATCAAGAATATTTTCACGCTCACGCATGGCGTAGATGAGTGGAGTTCCTAGTGCACCAAGATCCTGTAAAAGGAATCCCGTTGCCACCAAGTGACTAGCAATTCGCTGCAACTCACTAGCTATCATTCGCAGCCAAACACCGCGAGGTGAAGGTTCGATGCCCGCTAGCTTCTCAACAGCCAAAATGTAAGCCTGGTTGTTGAGCATCGACGACACGTAATCCATGCGGTCGGTAAGCGTAACGATCTGTGTGTACGTGCGTTCTTCAGCAAGCTTTTCTGAACCGCGGTGTAGATAGCCAAAAACCGGCTCTACATCGACAATTTCTTCACCATCGAACATGACTCGCATACGGAACACACCGTGAGTCGATGGGTGTTGAGGACCAAGGTTAACCGTTACTGGCTGTGTTCGAATCGCCATTACTCGGCACCTTCTTGGCTACCGGCTGCACCGGGAGCCGTCGAAGCAATCGACTGGTCGTAAGTAACGTAGTCCTTACGAAGGGGGTGCCCGGGATAGCCTTCCCACAGCATGATTCGCTTGTGGTTAGGGTGACCATCGAAACGGATGCCCATCAAATCCCAAACTTCACGCTCTTGATAATCAGCCCCTCGCCATATGGGCACAACGCTAGCTATCGAAGCCTCTGTTCTTCCATGCCCAACGCGTGATTTAAGCACAGCTGAAGCGTTCATTGGCAGCGAAGTAAGGTGATATACGACTTCAAAATGATCGATGTAATCGACTGCGGTAAGACTGCTGAGCAGGTCAAATTTAAACTCAGATCGAGTCTTCAAACCTTCGCACACAGTCGAAATAGATTCCGGCTTGAGCCAAACATCGGTACCTGCACTCGACTCTACAGAGCCCGGTGCGAAGGCCTCGATGGCTTCAGCTAACGCGTTTCCACTCCAAACGGTGGTCATTCGTGACCTGCCGCCTGCCCATTAAGGCTGTACCGACGAATCTTATCGTGAAGCTGCATTATGCCGTACAAAAGAGCATCCGGACGTGGAGGACAACCGGGAACGTAAACATCAACCGGCATGATGTGATTCACACCAGGCACAACCGAATAACTCTGGTAGTACGGACCGCCAGAAGTTGCACACACACCCATTGAAATAACCCAGCGCGGCTCAGCCATCTGGTCGTAAAGCCTTCGCAGAGGAACTGCCATCTTCCAAGTCAGAGTTCCAGCCACGATTAGCAGATCAGCCTGTCTCGGAGAAGCTCGCAAGGCCTCCATTCCGAATCGAGCGAGGTCGAAGCGTGCCATCGCAGCACTGATCATCTCGAACGAACAACAAGCAAGACCCGACTGCAGCGGGAATACTGAAGACTTCCGAGCCCAGTTAAGCAAATAGTCGACAGAACTTACGATTACGCTTCGTTTTAGATCGTCGGGAACTTCGAGGACTGGATCGGGAAACGGCTCAAGATGAGTCGACTTCATCTGATTGACAGACTCACCCTCAGTCCGATCAAGGTCGAGAGTAATCGACTGAAGTGCGCCTCTAGGGTCCGCACCAGCAGGTGTGCCGTATGGATCGATCAGTTTTGGGCCGGTCATTGGTTTGTCACCCACTCAAGAGCACCTTTTCGCCATGCGTACACGTACGCGAAAGTCACGATAAGAAGGAAAACCAACACCGCCGTCAGCGCAGCAAATCCGAACTGGCTGCTCATTACGCCGTACTTAACCGCCCACGGAAACAAGAATACAGTTTCAACGTCGAATATCACGAAAAGTAAGGCGTAGTGGTAGTAACGGAAGTTGAAGCGAGCAGGCCGATCGCTGAACGGAGGCATGCCGCCTTCGTAGGCACTTTCCTTTACTGGATTAGGACGAGACGGCCGGATTTTAACGAACTGAGCCATATAACTCATCATCAGCATCCCAATAGGGACGGTTACCGCCGCTACAGCGAAAATGATGAGCAGCGCGTACTGCCTGAAATAATCCTCGAACATCAACTACTAAATTCAGTCCATCAAATACAGGTTAAAGAGCTTCGAAAAAGCCGGTTTGGAGCATAGCAGTCGCCCGTTTTAGCAGCAAGTGAAAAAAAGAACAATCCAGAGAGATCACAGTAGAATCCAACATACTGGAATCGTTGGTTTCATCCAGCAACTAACGAACAACTAATCAAAGACGATCACTCCCCGACCGTCTTCACCACGTGCAAGCGCATCGTAAGCTTCGTTAATTTCGTCCAATTTGTATTTACGAGTCACCATGCCGCCAACGTCGATTCGACCCTGCCTGTAGAACTCCAACAACTTTCCAAACGTCTCATGCGGACTGGCAGAACCGTAGTAGCTACCAACCAGAGTCTTCTGGTTTCGTACAAGGTCTATCAAAGGGATATCAGCCCCCATGCCGTCGGGAGCAAGCCCCACGACAACTGTAGTTCCGCCCTTGCGGGTAGCTTTATAAGCCTGCTCGGTTGTGATCTTGTGACCAAACGTATCGAAAGAAAAGTCGACACCACCGTCGGTCAATTCCTGAATTGCAGCGATCGGGTCTTGCTCTTTCGAGTTGATTACATGGGTTGCACCGAATTTATAAGCGAACTCAAGCTTGTGATCGAAAATATCTACAGCGATGATTTTGCTGGCGTTCATCAGCTGAGCACCCTGAAGGGCGTTCAGACCCACTCCACCCGCTCCGACAACAGCGACTGTCATTCCAGCCCGCATTCCAGCCTGGTTGATTACTCCACCGACTCCGGTAGCGACAGAGCAGCCAATCAATGCAGCGACTTCCATAGGAACGTCGTCGGGCATCGGGTAGCACGCCTGTTGAGGAACTACGATCTTCTCGGCGAATACGCCTAGTTTTGCGAATTGGTGAACTTCAGTGCCATCAGAAGTGTGCAGACGGAACGTTCCATCGTACTGACGCGTACCGGTCTCTCTATTCGTATCGCAGATGTTAGAAAGACCTTCACGACATGATCGACAGTGCCCACAGTTGGCAACGAACGACAGCACACAGCGGTCGCCCAATTTCACAGAACTAACACCCGGTCCAATCGCGTCAACGACACCAGCACCTTCATGACCAAGCACGATCGGCATTGGAGTTGGGTTGTCGCCTGTCATCACATGGTGGTCTGACGCACAAATGCCCGCAGCCGACATCTTTACCCGTACTTCTCCAGTCTTCGGTTCCGACTGGTCAAGTTCCACAATTGGCATGGGCTTTTTAGATTCGAATAGAACTGCGGCTTTCAAGAACTCACTCCAGACGAGATACGATGGCAGGACCAATTCACTAAATTGGTTATTTCGAGCATGATTATGGTACTCCGTAAAACGTCATTTTCGACATAAATTAAGAACACCCCTGTGGTGATCACGGGGGTGTTCGTAATTTCTTACTCGTTTACCGCGGGGCTGCTATGCGGTGACGGTGGAGATCATATTTATGACCTTCGCCTTCAATTCTTTCGCATCAGGCAGGGTTGGATACCTGCCCAGTTCATTTTTATCAAACACAACCTCGTCATTGAGAGTCACTTTGAAGACACCGCCATGGCCAGGCGTGAGTGTGATTGCTATGTGCGACCCACCAGCCGCAAAAAGTTCGCTTCCCATCCAGAAAGCCACAGAGTGGTAGCTTCAGGTTACGCAGTATTCGATTTCGGCTCGGACCTTCGCACGTACTTCACCCATATTGATTTCCAACACCCTCTGTTCAACTCGTAGTCACCAGGCACCGTTTCTAGGAAAAACCCAAGAAGCCGTGGCGTTGCCACCTAGTTAGTTTGAATAACGGCGCCAGACTCAAGCATATTTGCGACGGTTGCCTTGAGTTCTTTTACCTCCATGATATGAGGCGAGCGACCCGATTTTTTCTTGTCCCAAAGCACTCGACCATCAACAGTCACTTTAAAAGCACCGCTGTGTCCTGGCTTTAGCGAAATTGCCAGAGCAGGCCCTGCCGCCTGGAACAGTTCACTTACCATGTTGGCCGCTAGGTTGGCATAACCGCATGGCACGCAGTACTCGATTTCAGCTTCCATTTTCCAGTGATCAGACATATCTACCTCTTATATGCTATTGGTATTAAGCGGTCGACGAATCTCTACTTATTCAAATACATCCGTCGATCTAGACCGCAAATCGTATCAGGCGGTGCAAGTGGTGCGCTGCAAACGCAAAAAGCTGGCTTGCCTATGGCAACACCATATTTCTAAGTATTGGTTCCGGTATACTGGATTTTTGGCCAAGAGTATGATGGCTTCGTATGTAATGGCAAGGCGACCATAGAACGGCCCTGACACAACACAAACTGAAGGACGACAAAATGCCCTCATTAGTTGAGTTGCGCCCGGTTAGCCGTGAAGATGTACAGCGAATCGCCGATTGGCTTGATGACAGTGAAGTCGCTGAAGCATGGTTCGGCCGTTACACATACGGCGACGCTGCACACCTTGGTTACGAGCCAAAAGAGATGATCGATGCTTCGAAAGAAGCATGGGATGAAGTATTTCACGACCCCCACCACGAACCTCACCGAGATATCTTCTCCGTCTACACGCTTTCAGGCGAACACATTGGCGAAGGTCAGCTTTCAATTGACGAAGCACTAGGCGACGCTCAAATCTCCGTTCTCATTGGTCAGAAAGCACTCTGGCATCACGGTTACGGTACGTCTGGCGTAATTGCCATGCTCGAACACATATTCGAACACCTAGGCTTGCACCGAGCATGGGTCGATGTACCTGAGTACAACACTTCGGCACGAGCTATGTTTGAGCACATTGGGTTCGAGCACGAAGGCACTCTCCGACAGAGTCGGCCTCATGATGGCGCTCGGCACGATTCTGTGATCCTCGGCATGCTTGCCAATGAATACACAGCGGCATTCCCTGACGGCACACTGAGCCACGTTTCGACTTGGGACGCTCCGAAGGTTTAGAAGAGCCTCAGTTTCGAACTTCTACAAACCGAGCGCTGGTCCAAGAACATCGAGATACTTCAAGGCGGAGCCCGTGTTCAGCAGCACTACTCGTTCGTCCTTAGCAATCTCTCCTGATTCCAACAAAAGTTGCAATGCTGAAAGCGTTGCACCGCCCTCTGGAGCCGGGAATATGCCTTCGAATTCCGCCATCTCTTGAACCGAGGCGACCATCTGATCGTCAGTGACTGTCAGAGCTGTTCCGGCGCTCTCGCGGACAGCTCGAATCACGAGGAAATCACCGACAGCTGACGGAACTCGCATTCCAGCGGCCAGAGTAGAAGGGTTTTTGAACGGTTCTGCGAACTCTTCGCCCTTCTTGTAAGCATCGACCAACGGGGAGCACCCAGAGGCCTGAACACAGATCATTCTAGGTCGCTCGCTGCCTATCCACCCCAGCTGTTCCATCTCATCGAGAGCTTTCCAAATACCGACAATTCCGGTTCCGCCCCCAGTCGGATAAATAACAACGTCAGGAACCTCGAAACCGAGTTGCTCGACGATTTCGTAGCCCATCGTCTTCTTACCTTCGACTCGATACGGTTCTTTCAATGTCGAAACGTCAAAGTAGCCGTATTTTTCAGCGGCCTCTCCAGAAATTCGACCTGCATCAGTGATGAAGCCGTCAACCAAATTTAGTTCCGCTCCATAGGCGGTACATTCGATCTGGTTCGCTATCGGAGCGTCCTTGGGCATATACACATGAGCTTCCATACCGGCGGCGGCGGCGTATGCCGACATCGCTCCGGCAGCGTTACCGGCTGAAGGCATCGTCAGTTTGATCTGCTTAAGTTCGAGTGCTTTCGAAACAGCAGCCGATAGTCCCCGCGCCTTGAACGACCCTGTAGGGTTCACACCCTCGTCTTTAATAAGCAGTGAATTCATTCCGAGCCGCGAACCTAATCGGGTTGCCTCGCGCAGTGGGGTAAATCCTTCGCCGAGGGTTACGATGTTTGCAGGATCAATAACCGGCATAACTTCTCGATACCGCCACATGTTCGGCTCACGCCGCGGCATCGACTCCTTAGTAAGAGTCTCAGCAGCCTTAGCGAGATCGTAGCGCACCAAATACGGCTTCCCGTTCTTAGGGTTCAGCCGGTGTGGCATGTCGTGCCCACACTCTTCGCCGGATAGCGAACACTCTAAGTGCGTGATGTGACTACGAATCTCTGTTCGATCTAGCAAGCGAATCTCCATGCAAGGTCAAATTAATAAATCCGACTGAAATATGATGACATTTAGCTCTCGACGATGATGATATTTAAGATTTTCACGCCTGACGTCGTAGCAGTACTAGGATCGCGCTCCGGCATGCCAATGACAATCTCCAATCCAGCCGTCACCCGTCCGAAAACTGTGTGACATGAAACTAAATCGTCTGCACAGTTTTTTGATACTCCACCTTCGTAAGCATCGAGCCTCTTAGCAGCATCGTGGGTAATAAAGAACTGGCTGCCGTTCGTATTCGATCCCGCGTTCGCCATCGAAAGCACGCCAGCCGAATCATGAGATAACTCTCGATTGAACTCGTCGTTGAACGTGTAACCGGGACCATCTGCATCGTCACCATCAGGATCACCTGCTTGTGACATGAAACCAGCTATCACGCGGTAAAAATTAAGCCCTTCGTAGAATCCTAGTCGAGAAAGATTCACAAAGTTTTCGACCGTCATCGGTGCCAAATCGTCGTACAGTTCAAGTTCGATATCACCGGCATCTGTCGAAATTACAACGTTGTAATTTAACGAAGTGTCCAGTGCACCAATCGGCCCTCGTACCTGATCCCCCAATGCAAGCATTCCTGGTTCGCCCTCGTAACTAGGCACTGCGACCGGGTCGCCATACTCAGTTGGTCGCCACGACATCCGGGTCGGAACCTGTTGAGAATCGACTACTCTGCGTAGCCCAGTGCCGTCGGTGTCCACAAGCCAACCTGCTCCGAGCAGTGAGTCGATTCCCATAACTTCCGATCCGTCCGGCGACCAAGCAGCGACCAAGAATTCTAGGTTTGTATCGACGAACACAGGATTAGACATTTCCAGATCAAGAGTGCCGATTTCTAACGCCCCTCCAGCTCCAACTAAACCAATATGAATACCGTTGTCATCTGGAGCCCACCCGAAACCAACGCTTCCAAACGGTCCCACTACCTGGGGAGCTAATTCAAGTGATGGATCGAAGAGCATCACTTGAACTAGCCCTTCAGCAGTGTTTTGAGAAGCTAATATCTGTGTTCCGTCGGGTGACCAGAACGGTAGGATGTGCTGTGCATCGTCTTCTTCGGATATCAGCACCGACATCTCCAAAGTGATCGGATTCGTGTTCACGTCTTCGGGTATAGCGGCGGTAAAAAGTCTCCATTGTTCACTTTGGAGACTTACGAAAACGATCGATTTTCCATCTGGCGAAATATTTGGCATCGAAACACCCCCGACAACATCGGTAAGCTGCACAATCTGACGAGTAACGATGTCTAGCGAATACGCTTGCAACTGCCCTGTCGGATCCGACACGTAAACCAGTTTCGATCCGTCCGGCCACCAACTCGGTGCGAGCTCGACGAACCCATTGTTATTGAAGCTAGTATCAGCCGATCCCAACTGGGCTGTTTCGAGATCGATAAAGAAAATTCCGCCGCCATCTTGATCTACAGTTTCTACGGCGATGATATTCGACGAACGCTGTCTTACCATGATGTCAGATTGAGCAACTATCGCCTCGTCATTTCCAGCGATTATAGCCGGCAGCGTTACGGTAATTGCGTTTTCAAAATCTCCGATTTCGTATCCAGCAATGAATACAGCGACTTCATTGCCTCGCCCTGCCGGCGAGTACTCATATTCGAATTCCTCTTCGGCAATATCCAAAATATTCCCGTGCTCGTCAGTAGCAAGTACCACGAACGGTGATCCTGCGCCGATCGGAACTGAATCCGTATCTGGAAGTATGTGAATAGAGGTTGCAATCCCAGTGGCAATTGTCACGGGAGCAACACCCACTGCCTCTATTCCGTTCAACGTTACCCTTGCCGTAATGCCGGAATCAGTGTGTACACCAGCGCTCGTTCCAGCGGTAAATATTCCGTCGATAGAAATAGACCCGATATCAGGATCAGCGACGCTCCAATTAAGCTCTTCGATTTCCAGATCATTACCAAACCTATCGGTAGAGCGCACCGATATCTGATACGTTTCGCCAATCGCCAAACTAGTTGGCAAACTGGACACGTGAAGTTCATCAAGGATGCCCGGATGAATGGTTCCCGATATTGTCGCCTCGATTAGTTCACCGTCGAGCTCGACTTCGATACCAACCAGTTCAACACCCTCTTCAGAAGCCACCGTACTCGGCTTAAATAATCCTGTTGAATCAACGGTGTCTTCGTCCCGCAACGCTGTGAACAATACAAGGGCCGAATCAAGCACATGCCCTGCTTCGTCGACTGCTTGAACGGCGATCGTTTGAGATCGGCCAACCTGAAGATCGAGGACGCTCGGAACGACTAAAAATGCGTTGAGCGGTCCTTCGATAATTTCGATACCGGCACTTGCTGACGCTATAGTCCCGAGACGCTCAAATTCAACTGAAATGGCGTCTTTAAACAATCCCAAATCTGTCGCAGCTGTGAACTTACCATTGCTATCTATATCACCTACCGACTCATCGACACTCCAGACAAAATTTGGTTCCTCGATCTGGTTCCCTAAAACATCGAAAGCACTTGCCGAAAACTCAACCGTATTGAATGAAGTTACATATGATTGGCTTTGTTCAATTACCACCCAGCCTGCTTTGCCAGCATCTACTGAAATAGTGGTCTCTGCAGTGTCAACCACGTCACCTCGGGCAGCAGTCAACGTAACAACGAAATCACCAGTAAATTCGAACGAATGTGTAGGTTCGATATCAGTACTACCCGAACCATCACCGAAGTCCCAGCTATAACTATCAGCGTCGGCCAATTCACCCAGAAGAAAAGTGACATCAAACGGAGCATTTCCTGAATCTGTCGTAACGGTGAACTCTGCGACGGGAGGCGACGCGCAAGCGACAAATAAGAGCATTGCTACTCCCACGAAAATCAACGCCATAGTACGAACGAACGAAGATGCTCGGGTGTTCACTAAATTTGATTGTGGAATGCCGCTCAGAATAGTCTCCAATTTGCCTGTCGAGGCAGTCTATGTGCGATCACGGTTAATAGGTAACGAATTAGGGTACGTCGTACTACCGATTTGGGATTGGCGTACTAATTTCCCTAATCCGCACATAGGGGCAATAAACGACCATTTAAGCATATGTGTACACGTAGGCAACCATGGGGTTCACACGAACGTTAGAAACCCAACTGAAATCTAGTCTGGATTCATACGAATAATTAACACTCTTTCTAAGAGCGTTTAGCAGAGCGGGTTTCGGTTCAAGTAAATGACTTCAAAAATTCTGATCGTTGACGATGAGCCAGATATCCTAGAACTCGTGCAGACTCGGCTAGAAATGGCCGGATACGAAACAGTTACTGCTGAGAATGGTGAAGAGGCTTTGAAAAGCTTCTTTGCCGACCGTCCCGATCTCGCCCTTATCGACTTAGAAATGCCCGGAATGGACGGCTTTGAACTGTGCGAACGTATTCGCCAAATGTCAGACGTTCCGATCTTATTTCTAACCGCTTTTGGTTCTGAGACTCACCGGGTAAAGGGTCTTCAAGTTGGTGCTGATGACTACATCGTAAAGCCGTTCTCGAAAAACGAACTGGTTGCGAGAGTCGAGGCGAATCTACGTCGAGCTTCGATGCCGTCGATCCAGCGAGACGAACAGATTTACGCCGATCCAGTACTGACTATCGATCACAGCGCCCATCTGGTAACTGTGCGCGGAAACGAAATCTCACTTTCTCCTCTCGAATACCGATTGCTTACGGCGTTATTGAAGCACCCAGGACAAGTATTGAGTCACACTCAACTGCTTAACCTAGCCTGGGGACCGAACTCGGCAGAAACATCGACCGACAGCGTACGACTCTACATTTCGTACATCCGTGGAAAGATCGAAGAAGATCCAAAGAATCCTCGACTCGTCGAAACGGTTCGAGAATTCGGCTACCGCTACGTTCGCCCACTTGGTAACACCGAACGAGCCGCCGCATAGGCTCTCGGGGGAGAGAGTAGCAAACGCTACTCTGTAGTCTGCATTCCTTGGTACAACTCGAATAGTATTTCCTGCCGTACGTACGCGTCTGAAAGCGGCGATACGACTTGTTGTGATTAGTAATCACAGCATGTTAAGTCGGATTGCGGAAATCGTTCTAGTCCCAATGTGATGCGAAGCCGCTGGATGAGAACCAAGATCAAGATCTGCCTCAAAGATCGGGGTAGCATCTCCCGACGCCGAGTCCACATCACAACACGTACGCCCCAGCCAGGCGCCGCCTCACCTCACTCGTTCGTCCATTCGAAGACACGAGGACTGCAGGATTGTTACCGAGGGAGGTGAGACATCTTGAGACTGTAGTACGTCGACTCAACTGAGCGTATCCGCCCTGATGCGTCAGCGAATATTCCTCAATGTTCACATGGGAGTGGCGTACGAGAACAAAACGATCGCCTACGGAATGTCGCCCCGATAAGCTCGGAGGGTAATTAGCAGTAAGGCGCAACTGATGTCTAACGAACTCGAAAAGTACGAGTAACCGTCTAAGGCGGCGTACGCTAGTACCTAGTCTGGACGCTCAGCGATCGGCAACGCTACGGTGAATGCCGAGCCCTTGCCGTACTCACTTTCGAGTCGGATAGAACCGCCCTGGGTTTCAGCAAGAGTCTTCGTAATCGCAAGACCTAGTCCTGTGCTACCCGGTGGACGTTTTCCGTTGTTAGATATGCGTACGAACTTGTCGAAAATTCGAGCCTGATGTTCAGGTTTAATACCTTCACCAGTATCACGCACCGTAATCTCGATCTGATCTCGAACAACTTTGCCAGTTACAGTCACACTGCCACCTTGTTGGGTGTAGCGGACTGCGTTAGTCAGCAAGTTCGAAAATATCTGAGCGCAGCGCTCCCGGTCAGCCCAAATTGCTCGCATCTTCCCGGGAATTTTCACTTTGAGATCGAGTTCTTTCTCATCAAACTGGGAAGCCATCGATTCAGTAAGTTCCGTGAGAAGACCCTGAATTGAAACCTCACTGAGCTCAAGCCCCAAATTTCCCGCTTCTAAACTAGAAATATCTAGAAGGTCAGCCACCAACCTGCTCAGCCGCAAGCCGTTGCTGTGCGCCTTGCCAAGAAGTCGCCCAATGCCGGGATCGACTTCACCACCGGCACCGTCGAGAACTAGCTCGATGAAGCCTGTCAAAGAAGTGAGTGGAGTTCGAAGTTCGTGCGAAACCATCGAAACAAACTCTGACTTCGACTTATCGACCGTACGCTCCTGAGTGACGTCTCTGAACACCCACAATCGCCCCATATATTCGGATGTTCCGCCGGTTGCGGGTGCCGAAGTCATGGATAGGGTACGAGGCTCCGGTGCGATGATCTGAACATCTTCAGACGTAACCGATAGCTCTTGGTTGTCGTTTATCTCAGAAAGGCGCCGCATGAAACTACGTCGATTGCCAAATTTGACTCCCGTTCCTGATCGCGTCGTCTCCCATTCAGTCCCTATGATCGAATCAGGATGATCGAACCCGAAAGCATTCGCATACGACTGATTGGCCCATACGATACGATCGTCATCTCCAACCAAAACAATCGATTCCAAAGCAGAATCGAGCAGAATGTTCATTCGCGTTGTCATCAAGGTCAGGTCAGACTGAACTGACTGCCGGCCAGAAATCAACGAATACATCGATACCGTTGCGAGGCCAGTGATGACCAAACCGGCAGCCAACACGATCATCCACAACTGTGATTCAAGCCGAGTTATTCCATAGCCTTCGGGCTGACTGAACTGCAGATACCAATTTCGTCCAGCCAGATTCAATTCAACTACGTGGCTTGTTCCTAGCACCCACTCCTTATCGGTGGCTCCGTTCGGAATGGGGAACACTTCTTGCGGGTCTTCATTTTCGCCAATATCGACCACACGGAAATCAATGTCGCCCAATCCCGCTCGTTCTACAGGACCTGCTAGAAAATCGGCGACTCTATATACACCTGTTCCAAATCCACGTAATTCTGAAGACCCTAGTAATTCATCCGGTTGGCTAAAAATTGGTGTAAAAACCAACACAACCGCCTGATCATGAGGATTCGACGCCGAAGGAACGGGAGGCGAAGCGACGATTTTCCCTTCTAACTCGGCCTGATTCATCAAAGGGGTGTACCTAGGGTGATTTATCAAGTCTTCACCGGGATTCAAAATTCCGAGTGTTTCAGGGTATGTAAATGCTACCGGCAAGTAGAACGGGCGATATCCACGTGATTCAAGACTGAAATCCTCATTCAACTGCAATGACATCATCCGATTGAAGTCGGCGGTTTCGCTATCGTTTACCTTTTTTATGTAGCCAAGAGCATGGACTGACCAGTTCTCTCGTTCTAACGCGGTGGCAAACGTCCTAAACTGAGTCGGATTTACATCACCAGACGCTTCAAGGAATCCTCGAATTGCGGCCAGTTCGCTCAAACTCTTTTTGAACTCAGCATCTACTTCCAGCGCAACTGAATCTACCAACTCTTCGAATCGAAGATTACTCTGAGACTGGTTAATCGTACGAATTGAAATCGCCGTAGCCAAAGTCATTGCAAGCAACATCGCCAACGTGGCAGCCGCTGCAAACGATGGCAATCGTTGCAGCAAGTGACCAGCCGCCTGATCTTTCTCAGCAACAGATCGTCCACTGTCTTTGACGAGCCTTGGAATAGCTGGATTTGCCAAACTGAAAAATCGCTCACTCGCTACGGTTTGCGCAGCGAAAAACGAGTCGCTGCGTATCGAGCTGATTAATCCGATACAAGCAGCATCAAAGATGAAGGTGTGATTAGCTTTGGGGGCAACTTCCAGCCGCGTGTGAACGGGCTCCTAACTTACGAATCAGCCAAGATTGAACGAGAACGCTAGTTGAGCAATTCCGCACGTTCAGTCCAGAGTAATTCTCGATCTAAATTCGATGACAATTTCTTGGCAACGATTTCGGCGCACTCCCGTGTATCAGTCGATTCGTCCGATTCGATTTCAATCGATGTGAACGGCAAATCAGGCATTCCGCATGGAATTATGTGTTGGAAATACGAAAGATCGGTCGATACGTTTAGCGCGAATCCGTGCATCGTAACCCCACTGGATATTCGAACCCCGATCGCTGCGATCTTCCGCCCCTGAGGATTTCGTTCAGTATCTCGTTTTTCGTTCGGCACTCCGTCAACCCAAACACCGGTTTCGCCATCGACCAAGTGGGCATCTATACCGTACTCGACCAGAGTTTCTATGATCGACTTCTCTAGCATTCGAACGTAGGTGACAGGACCTAATTTCGCCATGCGTACATCGATGATTGGATAGCCGACCAACTGACCCAGACCGTGATAGGTCGCTTCACCACCGCGATCTGTCTCGAAAACCTCGACGCCCGCGGCCAACAACTTTGAACGCTCAGTTACCAAATGCGTATCGTCGGCACGACGTCCGAGAGTGACAACGTGACTGTGCTCAAGAAAAAGGATCGAATCTGGAATCAATCGCGATTTACGCTTATCAACCAATAAACGTTGAAGATCAAGCGCCGATCCATAGTCGATTTCACCCAACCACGCGGCACGCAGTTCGATGCCAGTTATTCCTGAATCGGAGTTCATCTGAGATCAGAATCGCTACTTATAGCTTCAATTCCAGATTTCACAGACTGCAGAAATTCAGAAGCCTCAGCACCATCGATAATCCGGTGATCGAACGATAGGCAAATGTTCATCATCGAACGAACTACGATATCGTCGTTTCCACCGTTAGAAATCACGACCGGGCGCTTCACGATAGCTTCAGTCGTCAGAATTGCAGCTTGCGGGTGATTAATAATCGCACCGCCCCAAACCGATCCTAGCGAACCTGTGTTGTTCAACGTAAACGTGCCACCCCTCACATCTTCGATCGTCATGTTTCCGGAACGAGAGCGGGGCACGACCCCGTCGAGAACTCCAGCGAGTTCAGTAACAGTTGCATCGGCAGCGTTGTGAACGACCGGAACGACCAGTCCACCATCTGCGGCAACTGCAACTCCCACGTTTATGGCCTTTTTCAACACAATCTTGCCGTCAAGCCAGTTCGAATTTAGGCGCGGGTTACTGCGTAACGCGCCAGCAACAACTGATAATGCGATAGGCAAATAAGTGAGCCGAACACCGTTCTCGCTCTCGAATCGTTCCTTGTTGGCTGTACGCCACTCGACCATCCCAGTCACATCGACTTCAATCGCCGACCACGCATGAGGAATCTCGGAAACAGCTTTCACCATGTGATCGGCAATCATGCGTCGTATCGGCGTGGGCTCAATAATTTCATCTTCACCCTCGGCGATGATGCCTCGTGGATATGAAGTGGAAGCGCTAACTCGACGATGTTCGACAGCAGCCAAAACATCCTTCTTCGACACTCGCCCGCCAAGACCTGTGCCTATCAGTGAATCCAAATCAACGTCGTGTTCAGCTGCCAAACGCGTCACGACAGGAGAAAATCCCTTTTTCCGAGTCAAACTGCTTCTCGAACCCGAAGAAATACCTTTACCAGCGTCGCTTGTAGCGGGAGTAGGTTCCGGTGTCGAAAGGCTTGTATCAAGAAAAGCACCTCCTGTGGGCCCCACGTTCGCACCCTGCACCAATGTTCCAATACGACTTGCCGATGGCGAACTCGTTGCTGACTGTGTACTCGCCGGAGCGACGACAACCTCTTCAGCAGTATCCATTTCAGCGATGACTGCTCCCATCAGGACAGTTTCACCCTCGGTAGCGAAAATTTTTGTGAGAATACCTGTCGCCGGCGACGGAACGTCCATAGCGACTTTGTCGGTAATCACCTCAACCAGCGGATCGTACTTTTCGATCGTATCGCCAGGTGCCTTTAACCATTTGCCAATCACTGCCTCGGTTACCGATTCGCCAACATGTGGCAATTCAATGTTGAAAGCCATCTCTAAATCTCCGACAGCTTCGTGATTGCAGCCAAAATTTTCTCAGGTGAAGGCATAAACGCAGCCTCTTGAATAGGAGAGAAAGGCATCGGCGGCAGCTCTGGTGGGCCAAGTCGAGTAATCGGACCGTCAAGATCGAAGAAACATCGCTCGCCAATAATCGCAGCAACTTCAGAAGAAATACTCACAGCAGGAGTGTCTTCCTGAACGATCAATGCCTTGCCCGTTCGGGAAGCCGATTCGGCAATAGCGTCTTCGTCGAGAGGTCGCAACGTACGTAAATCTATAACTTCAACATCGATACCGTTCACAGCAGCCATTTCTGCAGCCTGAAGAGAGTAGTGCAGCATTAACCCATACGTAACGATCGTCATATCCGTACCGGGTCGTTTGATCTCTGCTTTACCAATCGGAATCGTGTAATCCTCGTCCGGCACGTCACCTTTGACCAATCGATATGTTCGCTTGTGCTCAAGCACGATCACGGGATCGTCCGTACGAATAGCCGTGGCGAGCAAACCTTTTGCGTCGTAAGGCGTTGCTGGAGCCACGACGAAGAGCCCCGGCGTGTGCGAAAACAGTACTTCTATGCTCTGAGAGTGGTACAAGCCGCCTCTGACGCCACCTCCGTAGGGTATCCGCACAGTCATAGGCGCGGTCTTCACGCCGTTTGTGCCGTATCGAACTTTCGAAGCTTCGCCAACCAGTTGATTTATAGCTGGCCAAACAAAGTCGGCGAACTGGATTTCAGCGATAGGCCGAAAACCATTAACGGCTGCTCCGAGCGCAACTCCGCATATAGACGATTCCGCAAGTGGCGTATCGATGACCCGGTTCTCACCGAATTCGTCGATAAGACCATCAGTCGCCAGAAACACTCCACCTCGACTACCAACATCCTCGCCGAGAACAATCACTGAGCCGTCGCGGCGCATCTCCGACTGCAGGGTTGCTCGAACTGCTTCGATTACTGTCTGCTCACTCACTAGAAATTACCTCCGACAGAATCGACCACATGATCGAACATCGTATCGACGCTCGGGTACGGTTCAGCATCAACAGTATCGGTAGCGACGTTCACCCGTTTTTTAGAGGCAGCGTGAATTTCTGCGTCAGAATCATCGTTGAGCAGATCGCGTCGTTTCAGAAGAGCAGACAAAATTTTGACAGGGTCTCTTTCCGCCATATGCGCGATGTCCTCAGCAGAGCGATAACGAGTGTGGTCATCGTCGGTTGTGTGAGGGAGAAGCCGTTCTACCGATGCCTCAATCAATGTAGGCCCCTCACCAGCTCTCGCACGATCTACGGCTGCCTTCGTTACTTCGTGAACCGCTACAACGTCAGTACCGTCGACCAGCACTCCGGGGAATCCATATCCAACTGCCCTACTAGCGACACTCTCGACTCTCATTTGTTTTTCGATGGGAACAGAAATTGCGTATCGGTTGTTCTCGCAAAAGAAAATTAACGGTAGCTTATGAACTCCTGCGAAGTTCATCGCCTCGTGCGTATCGCCCTGAGAAGAAGCACCATCACCAAAGAACACCACCGTAACTGCATCCGATCCCTTCAACTTATCGGCAAGAGCAACCCCAGCGGCTTGCGGAAGCTGTGTAGCGATCACGTTCGAGAAATTGAACAGGTCAACACGGGGATGTGCGCCGTGAAGTGGGAACTGACGAGCAGCGCTCATGGGATCATCTTCTTTAGCTAAGAATCCACGGAGCATCTCTTCCGGCGTTGTGCCAAGTGCCATCATTGCTGCGAACTGACGGTAGTAGATCAAATAGTGATCTTTTGAAGGATCGGTCGCCTCAACGCAAGCGACCTGAGTCGCCTCATGTCCCTGAGCGGAAGCGGCGATTGCAGCTTTCCCTTGACGATTGAGTAACCAGACCCGCTCGTCGAGGTAACGACTGAGCACCATGGTCTGATAAAGCTCTAACAGACGTGCGCCTGAGAGTTGTTCAGTTGTATTTGAAGGGTTGTTTGCAGTTGCTGACATGGACGGACATTATATGAGGCATAACCCGCCGAGATAGACCCAAAACC
>ENA-OREN01002617-OREN01002617.1-marine-metagenome-genome-assembly--contig:-NODE-2617-length-17923-cov-4.596044_pt1 | contig 17923 bp, 19 predicted proteins | sample MGYA00248624_ERZ508555 | MGnify/ENA primary metagenome ERZ508555 (study PRJEB26222, sample SAMN06267773) | marine metagenome | isolation source: Saanich Inlet, British Columbia, Canada | place...
GGTGATAATAGAAAATCTGCAATTAGTGCATTGGCCGAACAAGCTGGTGGTAAATTAATTTCTTTTTATGGTATGCAAGGGCAATATTATCATATGATGGTAATCGTAGAAATGCCTAGTATGGCAAATTGGATGGCTATGTTTGTAAAAGGTATGAGTGGAGGAGCCATTGCAGAATATAAATCTATACAATTGCTCGACCCTGACATTATTTTAGAGGCATCTGAAATTATTAAAGGCTTAGATTATACTCCACCAGGAGCATAATTACTAATAAGATTTTTCTAATCCTAAAGCATTTTCTGCAATGTAACTAAGGATTAATTGTTGACTAACAGGAGCTAGATAAGGAATCATCATTTCTCTGAATAGCCTTTCTACATGATATTCTTTAGCGTAACCCATTCCGCCATGGGTTGCAATGGCTTGTTTGCATATTTCTATGCCAAATTCGGCTGCTAAATATTTAGCTGCGTTCGCTTCTGTTCCACATGGTTCTTTATTATCATATAAATTAGCCGCTTTTAAAATTAGAAGTTTAACAGATTCTAATTTTGCCCAGCCATCTGCTAGTGGATGTTGAATACTTTGATTTTTTCCAATAGTTCTTTCAAAAACAATTCTTTCTTTGGCATACTTAACAGCCCTATCAAGCGCATTTTTTGCAATTCCATAAGCCTCAGCTGCAACTAATATCCTTTCCGGATTAAGACTTTGAATTAAATAAGAAAAACCTTTTCCTTCTTCACCCACAAGATCATCATTTGGAACTTTCAAATTATCAATAAATAGTTCATTGCTATCTACCGCAGCTCTTCCCATTTTATGAATTACTCTTGCTTCAATATAATCTCTATTAAAGTCAGTATAAAATAAGCTTAAACCTTGTGTTGGATTTTTATCATTTCTTTCAGATGTACGAGCAATAATCATAATTTTATTAGTTATTTGAGCTGTGGATGTCCATATTTTCCTTCCATTTATTATATAATGGTCATTGTTTTTTACTGCTTTTGCTTTTAGTCTTGTTGTATCTAAACCCGTATCAGGTTCCGTTACCGCAAAGCACATTTTTGTTTCACCACTAATAATTTTTGGCAGCCATTTTATTTTTTGTTTTTCTGATGCAAATTTAACTAATGCACTAGGCCCAAATATATTCATATGAATTGATGATGCAGCAGTCATACCTCCCTTTTCAGCAATTATCATCATCATAAGAGCAGCTTCGGTTACACCTAGATTACTCCCACCATATTTTTCAGGCATTGCAATTCCAAGCCACCCTCCATTAGCTAAAGTTTTTACAAAGTCATGAGGAAAAGCAGCTTCATTATCACATTTTAACCAATAATTATCATCAAAATTTTTAATAGAATTACTTATAGCTGTAATTAAATTTTTTTGATCATATGAATAATAAAAATTCATGTTACACCTATTCTAATTTTAAACTCATTTCCCAAAAATTTATTTCTAGTTTTGTAGCAATTAAAAATGTGTTTTCTAATTTAGACCATTTTATATTCTTTTTAAAATCTTTACCTAATCTATCATAGATTGCAAGATCCAACATTTTACCTATGTTTATACATAGATTTTGATAATCATCACTACTATATGCATTAATCCAATCTATATAAGGATTATTAATATTTACTTCTTTTTTTAAGTGTAATCCAATTTGACCATAGCCAAAAACACAAGGAATTAAAGCTACTAATAAATCTAAAAACTCTCCAGAGTAGCCTGTTTCTAAGACAAATCTTGTATAAGCAAGGTTATCTAATTTTTCTTCTGCATTAAATAATTCTTTTTCTGTTATTCCTTCTTTTTTGCAGGTATCTATATGTAATTGTATTTCTTTGTTTACTAAAGCATCTAAAGTTCCTGAAGCTATTTTCATTTCATTAATAGAATTAGATTTTACAACTAATAATGCCCATGCTCGTGAAAAATGTATAAGAAATACATAATCTTGAATTAAATATTTAAGAAATAATTTTCTATTTAATTTCCCACTAGAAATATCTTGAACAAATTTATGGTTAGTATAATTATCCCAATAATAAATGTTACTTAATTTTAAAAAATTAAAAATTATTCCGTATTTATTAGTATTTATCATTTTCATTATATGTTAAAATTAAAATATAATTGTATTAACACTATAATCACAAAAAGTAATTAAATATGACTAAATATTTTTTAAGTTTTTTATTATACATCATACCTTTTTCTTTGTTTGCATTTGATAAAGAGCACTTATTAATTTTACAGAAAACAGGAAATTGCATAAATTGTAACCTCAAAAATGCAGACTTAGGAGGGATGAATTTAAAAGGAGCAAATTTAGAAGGGTCTAGTTTAAAAGGTTCTATCCTTATAGGGGCAGATATATCTTATTCTAATCTTAAAGGAGTAAATTTAACAAGTGCGTTTATCAGGTCTACTAATTTCTGTAATAGTATTATGCCTGATAGCACTATAAGTATAAATGGTTGTTCTAATGATGAAATTTCTAAATAATAAATTATGTATAATATTGTTTTTTAATATGGTTTTATATTCAGTAGCTTTATCTGGGCCATTAGATATAAAGAAAATTCAAAAGGAATGTTTAAGTATTTATAAAACAGAAAGTTCAATAAAATATACTAAATGTCTGAAAGACAAGGTTAATAAAATTTTAAATAATGAAACTAAAAATAAATAATTATATTTATATAAAATATACACAGTAAATACGTAATATGCTTAATAAAGATTTGTTATTAGAAATTTAATAATTATAATTTTTAGATAAATAATTTATTAATCTTTCTTCCTCTTTTTTATTCATTTTTTTCATTCCATTTTCTGTGTACATTAATAGTATTATTTCTCTCCACCTTTCTTCTGATAACCTTTGTTGATATATTGTATTTAAAGAATGGCAGGATGAACAATTATATATTAATAAATCTTTATCGGCATTTATATCTTTATCACTAGCATATGTATTAGTTAATAAAGTAAAAAGGAAATAAATAGTCATTAGTAATTTTATCATTTTTATATATTTATATTAGTAAATATTCTGTGAATGGAGTTATTAAGGTATCCTTTAGGGTTCCAACTTATATCAAATGGTTGGGCTCTATTGTCCTCATCAGTCGCTTTACACCATATTTCAAAATAACCTTTACTTGGAAAAATAATTTGTGTTTGCCAATCTTGCCATGCGTAATTATTAATAGGTTTTTTTAAATCAGTTAATTGCCAAGATGACCCATAATCAATACTTATTTCTACTTTCTTAACACTTTTATCTCCAGCCCATGCATGTCCTCTAACATTAAGCTTAAGTGAATTATGATTTAAAGCTGTTTCAGGATAAGTAATTAAAGATTTAATTGGCATGGAGTGTATTATTTTATAATCAGAAATATCAACTTTTTCTCCTGGTCTAGTAGGGTTTATAGGAACTTTGTAAGATTTTCCTGTCATTTTTGTCCCATCATGAACATGGTCTAATAATTTTATTTTTGTTAGCCATTTCTGTGAAGTAGATCCTGGCCATCCTGGGCAGATAATTCTTAAAGGCGACCCATGTATTAAGGGTATTTTTTTATTATTCATGGCAAAGGCTATAATGTTATTATCATCCAAAGCTTTTTTTATTGGCACTCCTCGCGATAATGCATTTTTATTTACATCACCAGATAAATGTAAATCAGCACCATAATGACCAGTATAAATGCTACTTGGTTTTATACCGGATGATTTTATTACATCTGATAATCTTACTCCAGTCCATTCTGAGCATGAAATTGCTCCATAGCTCCATTGATTTCCTAATGCTGGAGGTTCAAAAAAAGCTCTTCCATTTCCACCACATTCTAATTGAAGAGATTTAGTTATAACTTCAAAGTTACTTTTTAAATCTTTGATAGAGTATATTTTTGGATTTTTTACATTTCCTTCTATTCTTAATTTCCAATTAGATATTTCATTATAAGATAAATCAGGCATTATCCCATTATTTCTTACAAAGTGACGATTAGTAGGTGTTATTGTATCGTCTAATAGGTGAGGAGGAGTTTCTGCATTAATAGGCCTATCATTCAGTATAGTAAGGTCATTTTTTTTATGAATATTATCTATTTTTAAGCTATCATTTGCGTATAGAGGTATCACATTCATTGGAATGGCAAAATAAGACGCTAAACTAATAGAGAGCATAATTTGAGAATGCTTTTTTATAAAACCTCTTCTGGAAATCTTTTTCTTCATTAATATCTCTAATTCAAAGTGTTGAACTTAGTTAATATAAACAATATTATTATTACTATTTAGTAATCTATTATTCTTGTAAATATGTTTTTTTTTAATATAATTATATTTAGCATATTAAAAGGTTTTGATAATGAAAAATAACGTAGAAGCTAATTTAAAATTTATTGTTCCTCAAATCACTAAGCCTGTATTTGAAAGTTCTGAATATACCGGGACAGTTCCAAAAATCCATTTTGAAACAGAATATAGGTCTGTTCCAATACTAGATATCAGAGACAGTAACATCCCGTACACTATGGAAAAAAATGGCTTTCAATTATTAAAGCATAAAACAGATGTAAAAAACTTTTATGATCATGAGGAAGTTATTAAGACTTATGAAAAAGAGTTAAAAGATTTTTTAATAGAATTTATGAAAGCAAATGAAGTTATAATATTTGATTATACGAGAAGGTCTGATGGAAAATCTGGAGCAAAGAACCCCGATGGTTTGAGAGGTCCTGCTGATAGGGTGCATGCAGATTATACAGATTTGTCTGGTCCACAAAGAGCTAAGGATGTTTTAGGGTTAGACAATTATAATAACCTTCTTAAAGAAGGAGGAAGAATAGTTCAACTTAATGTTTGGAGAGCTATTAATGGTCCTGTAAAAAGATCACCTTTAGCATTTGCAGATGCTGTATCTATTCCTAAAAAAGATTTAGTGGAGACAGACCAAATATTTTCAAATCGTACAGGAGAAATATATCATATTGCCTATTCTAAAAAGCATAGATGGCATTGGGCCTCTAATATGAAGAATGATGAAGTGTTACTTTTAAAAGGGTGGGATAGTAGTAAGAATGCTAGAGTAAAATATACACCGCATGGAGCATTTGAATTACCAAATCAATTAGATAGCAATCCTCCAAGAGAAAGTATTGAGGCGAGAGTATTTCTTATTTTTAATTAATACTTTTGTTAGGAGCATTATGATAATAAATAAAGTGTCTTTAATTAAGTTCCAAGGTGTCATGGAAATAAATGGTCTTCTTTGGGAAGATAGACTTGCTACGCCTTTAGATATTTATAAACAGTATGCAAATTCCCTTGATGCGACATCTGATTTTGTACAGTCAAAAAATGGTAAATTAAATCTTGAGCAAATTTTTTTAAAAATTGAAACAGAAGATAAAAGTATAGGTTTAGCAGGCCCTATGAATGAAAATATAGCTTTTATTATAGAGAAACAACTAAAGTCAATTTTAATAGGTAAAGATGCATTTGCTACAGAGTTAATTTGGGATCAAATGCATAGAAAACTAGTTCATGGCAGACAAGGAGATCCTATATGGGCAATAAGTTTTATAGATTGTGCATTGTGGGATCTTAAAGGTAAGTTTTTAAAGCAACCTGTTTATAAGCTTCTAGGTGGAGCTACAGTCTCTAAGATACCAGCTTATGCAAGTATGTTAGGTTATAATGTTTTAGACATGAAATTAGTAAAAAAAAGAGCACTAGAATATAAATCAAAGGGTTTTACTGCACAGAAATGGTTTTTTAGATATGGACCAGCTAAAGGTATAGATGGTTTAAAAAAAAATATAGAATTAGTTAAGACTTTACGTGAAACTCTTGGTGATGAATATGATTTAATGTTTGACTGTTGGCAAAGTATGGACGTGCCTTATATATTGTCCTTAGCTGAAGCAATAAAAAAATATAACCCAAAATGGCTTGAAGAATGTGTTATGCCAGATAGAATTGATAGTTATGTACGTATAAAAAATAAAATTAATATTCCATTAGCTGGTGCTGAACATCATTATACAAGATGGGGTATTAATCAATTTATAGAAAAAGGTGCATTAGATATTATACAGGCAGATCCGCATTGGTGTGGTGGTATCTCTGAGATGATGAAAATTAGTGCTCTTTGCTCTACGCATGATTTAATTTTAATACCGCATGCAGGTGCAATGCATTCTGGTGTACATTTTTCATTTTCTCAATCTCCTGCACATACTCCATTAGTTGAATATTTAGTAAAGTGGATGCCAATAATGCAGTATTTTATTAAAGATCCTATTATACCAGTAAAAGGTTTTATAAATGTACCTGAAAAATCTATTGGTCTTGGTATAACAATAGATAATACTAAAGTTTTAAATCAAGATTATCTATAATTAGGAGTTTCTTATGATTAATATATCTAAAATAATTGCTATAATTATAGTAACTCTTTGCTTGGTAAATGTATCTTTGTCTGCTGACGGATCTAAAGATGATCCATTTATTGTCTTATTAGTTCCAGCAGATGGAGGAACAGAAGAAGGAACTATTTCAGACTTTAGACCAATTTTTAATGCTATAACTAAAGCTACAAAATACCCATTTAATATTATTGTGGGACAAAGTTATAGTGCTGTTGTAGAAGGTATATGTGCTGGATTAGCAGATTTTGCTTGGTTTGGACCAGTAACATATGTACAGGCAAAAAATAAAGGATGTGTAGAACTATTAGCTGTTGAGGTCACCAAAGGCAGTTCTTTTTATTATTCTGGAATATTTTCTAAAAAAAGTAATAGAGATATTAGTAATATAAAAGATTTAATTGGTAAGAAAGTAGCTTTTGGAGATATAAACTCTACATCAAGTTTTGTTTTTCCGATGGCAATGCTGGTTGAAGCAGGCTTAAACCCAATAAAAGATTTAGCTAAAGCTCAATTAACAGGAAGCCATGCCAATAGTTTAAAAGCTTTGCAGGCTGGACTTGTTGATGCGGCAGCAGCCTCTTTTAATTCTTATGAAAAAGCATTAAGGCAAGGATCAATAGATCCTAATGAATTTAAAATAATAGCACGTTCAGATCCTATACCTAATCCTCCTTTAGCTATGTCTATAAAGCTTCCAAATATTGTCAAACAGGCTCTTAAGATGGAAATATCAAATTTACATAATAACCCTAATATAGAGAAAGGCATGTTAAGAGGCTATGGAGGAAAAAGAGTAGATTATTATGATACGAATATTACTGATGAAGATATGCTTCCTGCATTAAAAAAGATGATGTTAATTGATAATAATTTTAAAAAAGCAATATTAGAAGTTAATAGTAATTAATGCCAAATATTTTATTATCTGTCAAAAATGCAAAAAAAACATACAAAGGTGGTGTAACTGCTCTTGCTGGAGTAAATCTTGAAATACATAATAATGAAATTATTGCAATATTAGGCTCTTCTGGCGCTGGTAAGTCAACTTTAATAAAGTCAATTCTAGGTTTAGTCAAACTAGATACAGGTAAGATATTTTTTAAAAATAATGCTTTGCTAGGAAAGAATTTTAGTCGTTTGCGTAGTTCAATTTCAACGATATATCAAAACTTTAATTTGGTATCGCGCTCATCAGTTCTAAGTAATATTTTACATGGGAAGGTTTCAAAAGTATCTAGCTGGAGAATTTTATTTAACATATGGCCAAAAGCAGATCAATATAAGGCAGTTTCTTTGTTAGAAGAGGTTGGTTTAAAAGGTATGAATTATGATAAAAGAGTTGAAAATTTATCTGGAGGGCAACAACAAAGAATAGGTATAGCTAGAGCATTAATAGTTTCACCTGAGATAATATTAGCAGATGAGCCTGTGTCTAGCTTAGATCCAGAAACAGCTAAAGAAATATTAAAACTTCTAAAAGATACAGCTAAAAAAAATAAAATTAGTATATTATGTAGTCTGCATCAGGTTGAATTTGCTAAATTATTTGCTGATAGAGTTGTTGGAATGAGTAATGGAAAAATTATTTTTGATAAGTCTTCTAAAAAATTATTAAAATCAGATTTAAATAAAATTTATAAATAGAAATATTTTATGAAAAAATTAAACAACAATTTAAAACCTCCATTTAGCCTCAAAACAATATTTTTTATTTTTTTATTTTTTATAGTTTTCCTAATTTCAGCTCAGAGAGTAGGTATTCCTGATATTGTGGATAGACTTTATGAAGCATCTTTAGATTTAATAGGTGTTAAAAATACCTCTAAAATTAGTGAAGGTTTGTCCAGAATTTCAAAAGAAATGTGGCCACCTGTTGTTGAAAGTAAAAAAGATATTAATTTAATTTTAAATTTTGATGCTACAAATTTACCACTTTTTTCTTATGTAAAAGTATATAAAGATAAACTATATGAAATAAATCCTGATACATTATTATTAGAAGAAATAGAAGAAGAAGAAATTGAATTTTTAGTAGAGCCATTTGGTTATTTAAAACTAGTTTTTATAAAAATTTTAGAAAGTATTGAAATTGCATTTTGGGCAAGTTTTATATCTATTGTACTTTCAATTCCATTAGCATATTATTCTGCAAAAAATTATAGTCCTAATAGTTTAATTTATTTTATTGCTAGGAGTATAGTGTCAGGTTTAAGGGCTATTCCTGAATTAATAAGTGTTCTATTTATGGTTTTAGCATTTGGTTTTGGGCCGGCAGCAGGTATTATGGCTTTAGGTTTACATAGTGCGGGGTTTTTAGGAAAATTTTTTGCAGAGGATATAGAAAATGCTGATACTGGACCTCAAGATGCATTAATTGCACTTGGTGCATCTAAATGGAGGGTTCTTAAATTAAGTGTCCTACCTCAAGTTATGCCACAATACGTTGCTTATCTACTTTATATTCTTGATAGAAACCTTAGAATGGCTACAGTAATTGGTTTAGTTGGAGGAGGGGGCATTGGCCAAGAATTAAAAGGACGCTTTGACTTATTTGAGTATGGGCATGTTACAACAATTATTATTGCAATATTTCTTGTTGTTTTTATTTTTGATCAATTATCAGCTAAGCTTCGATCTAAGTTAATAGGCGACTAAATAATGAAAAATTATCATCTAAATCTTACTGAAAGACAGATAAAGAGTTGGAATAAATTAGGATATTTACTACGACCAAAGCATCTCAAAGAGAACATTAAAGATATTATTAAATCTATAAGTAATATTGAAGATACAGATATTAAAAAAAGAAAAAGTTTATTCTATTATGAAGAAATAGATTCTAAACCTAGATTATGTAGAATAGAAAAGTTTATTGATGATAATAAGTTTATTCATGACATAGTTATAGGAGATTCAGTACTAGGTTTCGTGAGAAAATTGCTTAATAAGCCAGTATGCCTATACAAAGAAAAAATTAATATAAAACATACTGGTGGATCTGGATATGCAGCTCATCAAGATGCAACAGCCTACCATAAGCTAAAAGGTCATATTACATGTTTAATTGCTGTAACTGAAATGACATTAGAAAATGGCTGTTTATATTTATCAAAGGTAGAGCACAAAAATAGAGTGCTTCCTCATGATAAGAATGGATGTATAATAAAAAATGAATATATAAAACTTAATTGGATTCCTATGAAAATGTATCCAGGTGACTGTCTTTTCTTTAATTCTTTTATTCCTCATAAAAGTTATATCAATTACTCATCTAATAGTAGGAAAGCTATATATTTAACATTTAACGATGCCTCAGAAGGAAACCTAAGAAAAAAATATTATGCAGAAAGAGATCAAAACTTAAAAGGTAATAAGGATAGAATAAGTACGATTGGACATTTTCAAGGCAAAAATTTTAAAATTTAATGTTGGAACCAAAATGATACCAGATATTAATGAAGTAAATAATGATATCTTTATAAATAACTTATTTAATTGGATAGAATTAGAAGGGAAGACAAAATATGATGCAAGTGTGACACAATATGAACATTGTGTTCAAACAGCAATGATAGCTAGAAGTCAAAAGTCTTCGGTAGGTGATGTAGTAGCAGCATTATTACATGACATAGGGCATCTTATTTTAAATGAAAATAAATCTAAAAAAGATTTTTTGCATGATGATTTAAATCATGAAATAGTAGGAGCAAAATGGTTAGAAAAAAAATTTCCAAAATCAGTAATAGAATCTATTACACTTCATGTGCCTGCAAAAAGATATTTATGTGGAGTCGATAAAAATTATTATAACAAATTATCAAATGCTTCTAAAATGAGTTTAGATTTACAAGGTGGTCCAATGAATATTAAAGAGCAAGAAGCATTTAAAATTCTACCATTTCATAATAAAGCTATAATGTTAAGAAAATGGGATGATGATGCTAAAAAAAAAGATTTAGAAATTATTTCTATTCATGATTTTAAAAATGATATAATTCTACTCTTAAAAGATAATTAAAATAAAAGGTAAATCAATGAATAAAATTAATCATGTACAGAAAAGAAGAAGCTTTATTTTTTGTCCAGGAAATAAACCTGATATGATACCAAAAGCTTTATCATCTGGTGCAGATATGGTTTGTATAGACCTTGAAGATGCGATTATTCCAGAACATAAAAGTATTTCTAGAGATTCTACTGTGAAAGCATTTGAAAATTTACTATCTCCTAAAGATGTAGAGACACTTATCAGAATAAATGATGTAAATAGTAAGGATGGTATAGAAGATATTAATGCAATTTTAAATTCAAAAAATACTGCAACTGGATTAATGTTACCAAAAATTCAATCTGTTGAAGAGGTTCAAAATTTAGAGAAAAAAATTATAGAATCTAATAAAAATCTCAATTTACATATTATTATTGAAACAAATAAGGGTTTAGAAAATTCCTGGTCCATTGCTCATTCAAGTCCTTTAATTAAGTCTTTATTATTTGGAGGAGTGGATATGAGTGCGGACTTAGGGTGTAATGGAGATTGGTTTTCTCTTTTATATGCCAGGTCAAGGGTAGTTCATGCAGCTGCTGGTGCAGGTATTGATAGTATAGATGTACCTTTTTTAGATCTAGAAGATATGAAAGGTATGAATAATGAAGCCCAAAAGTCTAAAAATCTAGGTTTTTCTGGAAAAGGTTCTATTCATCCAAAACAAATTGACCAATTAAATAATATTTTTACTCCTTCAGAAGAAGAAATTGCATATGCTAATAAAGTCATTAAGGCTTTTAATGAAGCAAGTGATGGTTTAGTAGTTGTTGATGGGAAGTTGATTGAAAAACCAGTTTTAAGGACAGCACTAAAAACTATTGCGAATAGTAACTAATCTATCTAAGTTTTTTTAAAAATTCTTGAACCCGTTCATTTACTTCAGGTATGTCATATGAGGTTTCTGATTCATAACTTAAACCTTCAATTTGTCCTTTATTTCGAGCCGCAGAATAAAGATCTTTATATGCTTTTATAGAATTAGGACTATTTTTAGCAATATTGTTTGCAATATCATAAACTTTGGTACGCAGTTCATCTAGGGGAAATGCTTCCAAAGCTATACCATATTCTTTAGCCTGAATTCCTGATATTGTTTTTGCTGTAAAGGATAATTCTTTTGCACGCATAATTCCAACATATCTAGGTAATCTTTGTGTTAGGCCCCAAGAAGGTCTAAAACCTAGAATTGCATGTGTATCTCCTAATTTTGCCTCATTTGCTATATAAATTAGATCTGCAGATAAAGCTATTTCTAAACCGCCTGTAAAACAAAAACCATTAATCATAGAAATTATTGCTTTAGGTGAATCTTCTAGTAGTTTTATTACTGCATTTGCATGCTTATCTAATGCTTTTCCAACCTCTCCGCTTGAAACATCTGTGCCATTTTCTTCTAATTGTCTCAAGTCCACACCTGCAGAAAAAGCTTTTCCAGCACCTGTTAGTATAATTACACTTATATTCTCATTTTTATTAAGAGTGATTAATTCTTCTTTTAAATCTTTTAATAACTCTAAAGTTATCGCGTTCATTCTTTCTGGTCTATTAAGAGTTATTTCAGCAACTTTATCGTCTATATTAATTATAATATTTTTATTTATCATAATAGTTTCCTAACTTACTTGTTTCTTGTGACCTTCCCAAAAAGGTTTACGCAAAGTAGTTTTTAATACCTTTCCTGCTCCAGATAATGGCATTGGATCTTCTCTAAATGATACAGATTTAGGACATTTAAATCCCGCTATAAGCTTTTTACTGTGTAAAATAACATCATTATCAGCAATACTACTACTAGGATCTTTTCTAACTATTGCATGAACAGCTTCTCCCCATTCTGCATTAGGAATGCCAATTACCGCACATTCAATGACTCCATCTAATTGATAAATAGCATTTTCGACCTCAGCAGAATAAATATTTTCACCTCCAGATATAATCATATCTTTTACTCTATCAACTATATAAACATAACCTTCATCATTCATATAGCCTCCATCTCCAGTATGCATCCATCCATTACGAAGTGCTTTATCACTTAGTTCTTTTTGCCTCCAATATCCAAGCATAACATTAGGTCCTTTAGCTGCTACTTCACCAACTTCCCCCCTAGGTAATTCATTGTCATTATCATCTATTATTTTAATTTCTACACCGGTAACGGCAAGTCCAGTGGATTTAAATAAATTAGCTTTTGGTCCTTCAAATACGTGACAATCTGGCGGAGCTATTGTTAGAAGTGGAGCGGTTTCTGTCATTCCATAAGCATGAGCAAAATCGCATTTAGGAATAACTTCCATAGCTTTCATAATAACAGATTCTGGCATAGGAGATGCTCCATATGTAATCTGTCTTAAGCTAGATAAATCATATTTTGTAACATCAGGATGGTTGACCAGCATATTAATCATAGTAGGTACTAAGAGGGTGTCTGTTATTGCATAGTCTTGTATACTATTTAAGACTGCATCAGGAGAAAATCCTGGAATAAAATAATGTTGGCCAGCAATATGCGTTATAGCAATTGCTCCGGTTACATCTGCAATATGAAACATAGGCGCTGCATGTACCCATCTTGCATTATTTGGTATATTTAGTCCGATAATTGTATTTAATGAGTTGCTGACAAGATTAGTATGGCTTAACATTACTCCTTTTGACCTTCCAGTAGTGCCGCCTGTATAAAATAAACCGGCTATGTCATCATAAGACCTTAATGCATCATCCACAGAATCTGCTTTTGCCAAAATAGTTTCATAATTGTGCATTTTTTCTGGGCAATCATCATCAGACATATATATAATTTCTTTTACAGAAGGTATCTTTCCTTCCGATCTACTTTTTTCTACTATTTCTGCAAAGGATTTATCTACAAATAATAATGAACTTTCACTATCATTTAACCAAAACTCTATTTCAGGAGGAGCTAATCTAGTATTTATAGGAACAAAAATTCCTCCGGCCCATACAGACGCGTATAAAGATTCAAAATAACGATCACTATTTAGAGATAAAATGGCTGATCTATCATTATCCTTAAATCCTAGTTTTTTCATAGCACTTGCAAGTTTACCTATTCTATTCACGGAATCTGACCATGTTCTTATTCTTTTATTATCTTGGGTTGCTAATTTGTTACCATTGATTTGAACGGCTCTTTTAAGTGCTTGAGTTAAGTACAAGATATATCTCCATATAAATTAATAGTTTAGTCTGTATAGTTAATAATTAAAAAATAAATATTAACTTATAAAATAACTTTATTATTCTGCATACCCTTAATTTCTTTGTCTGTATAACCTAATTCTTTTAAAATCTCTACATTATGTTCTCCTAATTTTGGTGCTTTAGTAGCATTTATTCTAGGAGAATTCTCAATATTTAAAGGAGGGGACACTACTTGAAGGTCTTCTATTAATTCTCCTTTTATATCCATAAACATATTGTTTAAATTAGTTTGTGGATCTTTAATTGTATCTTCAGTTTTTACTATTTTAGTAAATACTATACCTGTACTTATGAGTTTTTCTCTGACTTCTTCATAACTTAATGTGATAAATTTTTCTTGTAATATAGGCTTTAACTGTTTTTTATTTAATTCGCGACTATCTTTAGTATTAAATCTAGGGTCTTTAAGTAGGTAATCTAAGCTAAAACTTTTTAGAAGTAACTCCCAATGCTTTTCTTCATTTGTTAATAACATAAAAAACAAACTTTCATCTTTTAAATAATAAATATTTCTCATTGCACTTAAGGTGTCCCAATGAAAAGTATCAATAGGTTTATGTCCTGCTAATAATGCTTGGACTAACATAGCATTGGACCAAATACCATTAGCTAAAAGTGAAGTAGAAACTTTAGTGCCTAAGCCTGTTTTTTCTCTATTCATTAAACCAAGTAATATTGATGTAAAAAGAGATAGACCTGTTGGGTGATCACCTCCACCAGGTATTGGGAAAGTAGGTATTTCCTTTGCTTCATTTGTCTTTGACCATTCCATAAGACCGGATCTTGCATAGTAAGCAGTAGAATCTAAACCTGTTCTTTTTGAATCTGGTCCGATTTCACCATATGCCGTTAATGAAGCATATATAATTTTTGGATTAATTTCTCTAATTATCTCTGAAGTTAATCCTAGTTTTTCTCTAGGTTTTGCTGGGAGGTTAGTAATAAAAACATCTGTTTCATTAAGTAATTTTTTTAAAATTATTTGTCCATATTTTGTTTTTAAATCAATAGATAAACTCCTTTTATTTCTATTTTCTAAAATAAATGCCCAATCCATATCACTTTCAGGCCATACATGCCCACCAATTACAGCTTCTCTATATGTATCACCCGTAAGGTGTTCAATTTTAATCACCTCAGCTCCATAGTCTGACATAAGAGCACTTACTAAAGGTGCAGCAATAAAACTTGCGGCATCAATAACTTTTATTCCTTTAAGAGGTAAATTTTGCAAAGTAATATCATCCATTTTTATTTAATAATTTAAATTATTATATTAATAAAGTATTATAGTAATTTAAAGAAAATATTTTATAATAAGGAAATTTATGGAATTAAATTTATACAATTCGCTTAAAGACCCGGTAAAATTAATGGCTTTATTAAAAGAGGCAGATATTGCAACGCTCACCTTGGTATTATCTCAACTTACTTCTGATTTAAGTTATGTAGATAAGATAAAACCATTTGTTAAAGGAGCCTTTGATTACTCTGTCAATATTCCAGAAGATTATGCACATCTTATTAGAAGTAAATTAATAGAAATTTTGTATAAAATAACTAATAAAAACAATACTTTAAATAATTTTAATAATATTAAAGAAGAATATTTAGCATATATAATGAGTATTGGAGTAGGTGCTGAAATTAAAGATGAATATATTCCAATGATGAAAGAAGAATTAGGTTTTAATAATGATTCTATTAGAGATAAATCTATAAATAATATTAAAAAACATGAATCTAAACCTAATGTAGTCATTATTGGTTCAGGTTTATGTGGTATATTAGCTGGTATAAAATTATCTAAAGCTGAGATCCCATTTATAATAATAGAAAAAAATGATTCTATTGGAGGTACCTGGTATGAGAATACTTATCCTGGCTGTGGAGTTGATACACCAAATCATGTTTATGCATATTCTTTTGAACCTTCCTTTCATTGGGAGGAGTTTTACTCTAAAAGAGATGCAATTTTAAATTATTTAAAAAAATGCGTCAAAAAATACAATCTTTCTACTCATATTAAATTAAATACGATAGTTGAGGATACAGTATTTGATGAAAGTACTAAATCTTGGAATACTTCTATTATATGTAATAATAATAAATCTATTTTAAATTCAAATATCGTAATAAGTGCAGTTGGACAGCTCAATAAACCCGCTATTCCAGATATTAATGGCGTAGATAAATTTAATGGACCTATAATTCATACTGGTGCATGGGATAATGGCTTTAATTATAAAGATAAAAACATAGCTTTAATAGGAACTGGGGCTAGTGGCATGCAAGTCGCTCCAGAACTAGCAAAAGAAGCAAAAAGCTTAACAATATTTCAAAGAACGCCTCATTGGATAATAGCTAATCCTAATTATCATAGAAAACTATCAAAAGGAAAAAAATGGGTATTAAAAAACATACCTTTTTATTCAAGATGGTATCGTCTTCAGTTATTTTGGGGGTTTTGTGATGGTATTCATGCATCCTTATATAAGGATGCTAATTGGAAGTTTCCAGAAAGGTCATTAAATCATACAAATGAACGTTTTAGAGTGAATATGGTAAAGCATATTGAATCAATAATTGGAAATGATAAGGACTTACTTAATAAAGTTATTCCTAATTATCCTCCATACGGTAAAAGAATGTTAATGGATAATAATTGGTTTGAAATGCTTAAGAAAGATAATGTACAACTTATTACAGATAAATTGAAAAGGATTACTAGTTCAAGTATAGAGACAGATAAACAGTCTTATTATGCAGATTCGATAATTATGGCCACAGGTTTTAACGCTAGTAAAATGATTTGGCCGATCAAAGTAGTAGGTAAAAAAGGGTTAAATCTTAATGACTTCTGGAATAACGATAATCCAAAAGCACATATAGGTATTACTGTTCCAAATTTTCCTAATTTTTTTATAATGTATGGACTTAATACTAATCTTGCTCATGGTGGCAGCATAGTTTTTCATGGAGAATGTCAAATAAGGTATATATTAGGATGCATAGACTTATTATTAGAAAAAAAATCTGAAACAATAGATTGTATGCAGGAACCTTTTGAAATATATAATTCTAACGTAGATGAAGAGCATTCAAAAATGGTATGGACTCATGATAAAGTTAATAGTTGGTATAGAAATGGAAGTGGAAGAGTTATTACAAATTCTCCATGGAGGTTGGTAGATTATTGGAACTTTACAAAAGAACCTAATGAAAAAGATTATAATTTTAATTAAGTTAAGGAGTATATTGTTATGATTAATGAACTTAGAATGTATACAACGCGTCCAGGGAAAATGAAAGATGTTGTAAATGCTAGTGCAACAGTTGCCCAAAAAATAAGAGGAGGGGACACTTACGGTAAGTTAATAGGTCACTGGTGGAGTGAATTGGGAAAGATGAACCAATATGTTCATATGTGGGGATATAAAGACCCTGAAGAAATGAGAAGATTAAGATCAGAATTAGCGGCTAAGGAAGATTGGAAAAATAAGTTTGTCCCTCTTGTTGCACCACATATCTTAACCCAAGAAATTAGACTCATAAGACCGCTAACAGAAATAAAAAAACCAGTGAATGGTTCAAATATATATGAGCTTAAAATTATTAAACTTAATATAGGACAATCTGCAAAATGGGCTAAAAAATTTCTTAAAATTGTTGGTTTAATAGAAAATTCTTCTATAAATATTGGTATATGGAACACTGAGTTACAGGACCCAAATGAAATAATTTCATTATGGAGTCATCCAAACTTAGAAAATATGAGTAAATATTGGTATGACTTAGAATCTAATAAGGATTGGAATGATTTTAATAATTATCAAGAGAACTCTGTCAAAAGTGAAGAAAATATAATTCTTAAGTCATCTATTTGTTCGCCATTACAATAATAAATTTTTAATATAGGAAAAAGAATGAAAAAATTTTTAATATGCTTCTCAATATTATTTTTTAGTTTTTCAACTTTTGCACATAAGTTTGAAACTACTAATATGATTGTAAAACATCCTTGGATGAAAATCTCTCAAAAAAATGGGGCAGGTTACTTTAAAATTATCAATATAAGTAGTGAAGATATTCATTTAGTAAAAGTAATATCTAACAATGTTAAAAAGATAGAACTTCATGAAGTTATTATAGAAGATGATATAGCAAAAATGAGACC